>Ga0182749_1000025_pt1 | contig 252071 bp, 231 predicted proteins | sample eDN3rd37CKraftMG_FD_128875 | JGI IMG/M metagenome (GOLD analysis project Ga0182749, IMG submission 128875) | Enriched Miracle-Growth compost microbial communities from Emeryville, California, USA - eDNA 3rd pass 37_C Kraft MG (version 2) (version 2) ...
ACGTCCAGGAAGTTGGCCGGCTCGCCGCCGAACAGCTTGATGGTGTCCATGGTGGCCATGGCCAGGCCGGCGCCGTTGACCAGGCAGCCGATGTTGCCGTCGAGCTGGATGTAGGCCAGGTCGAACTTGCTGGCCTCGATCTCGGCGGGGTCTTCTTCGTCGAGGTCGCGGTAGGCGACGATCTCGGGGTGGCGGAACAGCGCGTTGGAATCGAAATTGAACTTGGCGTCCAGGGCGATCAGGTTGCCCTTGCTGTCGCAGTTCAGGGGATTGACCTCGACCAGCGAGGCGTCCGTCTCCATGTAGCACTTGTAGAGCTTCTGGAACATGTCGACAGCCTGGTCCACCGAATTGCCGGCCAGGCCGATGGCCGCGGCGATCTTTTTGGCCTGCTCGGCGCCCAGGCCGGTCAGCGGGTCGATGTATTCGGTGATGATCTTGTCGGGAGTGGAATGGGCCACTTCCTCGATGTCCATGCCGCCTTCGCTGGAGGCGATGAAGGCGACTTTCTGCGTGGCCCGGTCAGTGACCAGCGACACGTAGTATTCCTTCTTGATGTCGGCGCCTTCCTCGATGTACAGGCGGCGCACCTTCTGGCCTTCCGGACCGGTCTGGTGCGTGACGAGCTGCATGCCCAGGATCTCGGAGGACAGCTTGCGGACGTCGTCGATCGACTTGGCCAGCTTGACGCCGCCGCCCTTGCCGCGCCCGCCCGCATGGATCTGCGCCTTGACCACCCACACCGGGCCGCCCAGTTTCTCGGCGGCCGCCACGGCTTCGTCGACGGAAAATGCGGGTATCCCGCGCGGCACGGTCACGCCAAATTGCTTCAGCAGTTCCTTGCCCTGGTACTCGTGGATTTTCATGTGTTTCCTGTCAGGTCGATTGGAGAAGAGTGAGACGAAACCGAAGACGCGTCGTCCACCGAACGGGCGCCGCCGGCGGCGCGGCCCGGACGGGCCGCGACATGCCAGCGCGGGTAGTGTTCGAGCACCACGGGGCCATCGACCCGCAATGCATGGCAGCCGTCCAATTGGAAGGGACGGCGCTCGGGCCCGCCCACGGCGTTCTCGCGCCGCTTGTGGGCCATGGTCTGCAGGGCGACGGTCGGCAGCACCGCCGCCAGTTCGGTCATGTGCGTACAGCCCTGGGTGCGGAAAAAGCGTTCCTTGACCTGCTTGCGGAAGTCGCGCAGCAGGTTCATGCCGACCAGGTTTCCGTACGCCGAGTCGATGGCGGTGCACTCGGACCCGTAGGGCGCGGCGTCATAGGCCGCAAGCGCGCCGACGATCGTCAGCTCGGAGTCGATGGTGACGCGCAAGTGCATGTGATGCACCGGTTTGCCGGCCCGATGCATGACGCCGCCCTTTTTCGGGAAGTCGTAGCCCTTGACGTCGATCAGTTCGGCTTCGAGGTCCCACAGGCCGTCCTCGCGCGCGTACGAATGCACGCGTACGGAACGCGTATGCACGTGTTGGCGCGAGGTATCGGGCGGGGGCAGTGGCATGCTGGACAACCACGGATGTTGCGAGGCAACAAAGCTTTAGAGTATAGCGCAGCATCCTTGCCCCGGCGCCCTGCCCGAGCCCATCGCGAAGCCTCAGGCGGCGCGCAACACCCGCGCCGCCTCGACCATGCCTTCCAGGGCCGCCCGGGTCTCGGGCCAGCCGCGGGTTTTCAAGCCGCAATCGGGGTTGACCCACAAGCGTTCGGCCGGCAGCCGGGCGGCGGCCTTGCGCATCAGGCCCACCATCCAGTCGACGTCCGGCACGTTGGGGCTATGGATGTCGTACACGCCGGGGCCGATGTCGTTGGGATAGCGGAAATCCTCGAAGGCCCGCAGCAATTCCATATTGGAGCGGGACGTCTCGATCGTGATGACGTCCGCGTCCATCGCGGCGATCGACTCGATGATGTCGTTGAACTCCGAATAGCACATATGGGTGTGGATCTGCGTCACGTCGCGCACGCCCGACGTCGCCAGCCGGAAGCAATCGACGGCCCAATCCAGGTAGTGCCGCCGGTCGGCCTCGCGCAGCGGCAACCCTTCGCGGATCGCCGGCTCGTCGATCTGGATCACGCCGATGCCGGCGGTCTCCAGGTCCTGGACCTCGTCGCGCAGCGCCAGCGCCAGTTGGCGGCAGGTCTGTTCGCGCGGCTGGTCGTCGCGCACGAAGGACCATTGCAATATGGTCACCGGGCCGGTGAGCATGCCCTTGACCGGCCTGGAGGTCAGCGACTGGGCGTACGACGACCAGCCCACGGTCATGGCCGCCGGCCGCGCCACGTCGCCGAAGATGATGGGCGGCTTGACGCAGCGCGAGCCATAGCTCTGCACCCATCCGTTGCCGGTGAACGCGAAGCCGGCCAGCAATTCGCCGAAGTACTCGACCATGTCGTTGCGCTCGGGTTCGCCGTGCACCAGCACGTCCAGGCCGATTTCTTCCTGGAACCGGATCACCTGCTCGATCTCCGCGCGGATGGCCTTTTCGTAGGCGGCGTCGCCCAGGACGCCCGCCTTCCAGTCGCGCCGCAGCGCGCGCAGTTCCTGCGTCTGGGGAAAGGACCCGATGGTCGTGGTCGGATAGGCGGGCAGCTTGAAGGCTTCCTGCTGGGCGGCGATGCGCCGGTCGAACGGCGCGCGTTCGCGCGAGACCGAACGTTCGGTTTCCATCCGGCGGGCCACGGCGGGATTGTGGATGCGCACGGAGGACCGGCGACTCTGCAGGACCTGGCGCTGCGCCTGGAGCGCCTCGGCCACGTCCGGTGCCTGCGGGTCCTCCAGGGCGCGGCCCAGCCACTGCAGCTCTTCCAGCTTCTGGCGGGCGAACGAGAGCCAGCTCGCTAGCTCGGGATCCAGGTCCTTTTCGCCTGCCAGGTCCACGGGGACGTGCAGCAGGGAGCAGGACGGAGCTAGCCAGAGCCGTCCGTCCAGCGCGCGCCGGACGGGCGCCAGGCGCTCGCGCAGCGCGTCCAGGTCCGAACGCCAGATATTGCGGCCGTCGATCACGCCGGCCGACAGGACCTGGCCGGGGCGCAAGGCGGCCAGCACGTCGTCGAGCTGGGCGGGCGCGCGCACCAGGTCCACATGGAGCCCGGCCACCGGCAGCGCGGCTGCCGTGGCCAGGTTGTCCTGCAGGCCGCCGAAGTAGGTCGCCAGGAGCAGCCTGACCGGCGAACGCGACAGGCGCTCGTAGACCTGGCCGTAGGCCTGCCGCCAGGCCGGCGGCAGGTCGAGCACCAGCGCCGGCTCGTCGATCTGCACCCATTCGACGCCCGTCGCGGCAAAGCGGGCCAGCACTTGTTCGTAGACGGGCAGCAAGGCGCCGAGCAGCGCCAGCTTGCCTTCGTCGGCCGGGCCGGCCGCATAGGCGTCGCCCTTGCCCAGCCACAGCCAGGTCAAGGGGCCGGGGATCACGGGCTTGGGCTGCAGGCCCAGGGCGCGAGCCTCTTCGACCTGCTCGAACAGGGATTCGCGGGCAATGCGGAATGTCTGCCCGGGAACGAGCTCCGGCACGATGTAGTGGTAGTTCGTATCGAACCATTTGGTCATTTCGCAGGCTGCCGCCGGCGTACCGGTCGGTGCGCGCCCGCGGGCCATGCGGAACAGCGTGTCGAGCGTCACCGGCGCGCCGTCGGCCTGGCCGAAGCGCGCGGGCACCACGCCCAGCAGGGTGGTCCACTCCAGGACATGGTCGTACCAGGCAAAATCGCCGACCGGCACGCAGGCCATGCCGCTGGCCGCCTGCTGGCGCCAATGCAGCGCGCGCAATTCGCGGCCCGTGCGCTCCAGGCCGCCGGCGTCGAGCTTGCCGGCCCAATAGGCCTCGAGCGCGCGCTTGAGTTCACGTTGCGCGCCGATGCGCGGAAAGCCCAGATTATGGAGGGTGGTCATGGTCGGATTTCCATTCAATATTCGAGCATTCCCGTCATTCTCCGCTTCCTTCAGCGTGAATCAAAATCAACCTTTACATCTATAATATGAATAAACCTCAACATATCCCGTCGCGATGAAAAGGGGTCGCCATGCTCGAAATACGTCACCTGGAAACCGTGCAGGCCATACAGGAAGGCGGCAGCCTGCTCGAAGCCGCCGAGCGCCTGCATGTGACCCAATCGGCCCTGTCCCACCAATTGAGGGAACTCGAAGGCCGGCTGGGCACGCCCCTGCTCAACCGGCGCACACGCCCCGCTCGCCTGACCACGGCCGGGCTACGCGTGCTTGCCCTGGCCCAGGAAGTCCTGCCCCGCATGCGCGCCACGGAACGCGAACTCAAGCGGCTGGCCGCCGGCCGGACGGGCCGGCTGCACATGGCCATCGAATGCCACTCCTGCTTCCAGTGGCTGATGCCGGCGCTCGATGTCTTCCGGCAGCAATGGCCCGAGGTCGCGCTGGACCTGTCGGCGGCGTTTTCCTTCGCGCCCCTTCCGGCCTTGGTGCGCGGCGACCTCGACCTGGTGGTCACCTCGGATCCGCAGCGCACGCTCGAGGCCGTGCGCTACCTGCCTCTGTTCCGCTACGAACTGGTGCTCGCCGTGGCCGCGGCCAATCCGCTGGCTGCGAAGCGCCATGTGGAGCCCGAGGACCTGTCGGAGCAGACGCTGATCGCCTATCCCGTGGATCGCCAGCGGCTGGACGTTTACACGGCCTTCCTGGATCCGGCGGGCGTGGAGCCTGCCGCCCTGCGCACCGCCGAGCTGACGCCGGTGATCGCGCAACTGGTCGCCAGCAATCGCGGCGTCGCGGCGCTGCCCAACTGGGCGCTCACCGAATATCTGGACCAGGGCTGGCTGCGCATGTGCCGCCTGGGCGAACCGGGCGTATGGCGCACGTTGTACGCCGCTGCGCGCGTCGAGGATACGGAAACGCCGTATATCCAGGAGTTCCTGGAGGTGGCCCGCGATGTCTGCTTCAAGACCCTGAGCGGCATCAAGACCGCGCGGGAGTGAAATGGGGCGTGCGCCTTGATGCGGGTGCGGACCCGGCGAGCCAGGCCGGCCCGCCGCAGGCAGGCGCTAGGAAAAAGAATCCGGGTCGGAGTCGGGCTCTGTCTCGTCGGGGCCGCCCTTGCCCAATACGGCCCGGATCGCCTCGTGGGTGAAGCCCCGCGCCGCCAGGAAGCGCTGCTGGCGGGCGCGATCGGCCGGGGTGGCCGGCAGTTGCCCGCCGAAGCGCTTGCGCCACACGGCCCTGGCCCGCTCGAGTTCGGTACGGCGCAGGTCGTCCCGCAACTCGGTGACCTGTTCGGAAGCCACTCCGTGCTGGCGCAGTTCCTGCAGGATGCGCGCCGTGCCCTGCTTGGCGGCCCGGCGATGCACCAGGCTCTGGGCATAGCGGGCGTCGGATTGCCAGCCTTCGCGCTGCAGCGTGTCGAGCACGGCTTCGATCTCGGCAGGGTCTTCGCAATGGGCAGAGAGCTTGCGGGCCAATTCGCTGCGCGAATGTTCGCGCCGCGACAGGTAACCCACCGCGCGGGCTTTCAGGGAAGGCCCGCCCTGGCCCGCCGCTCGGTCGCGGCGGGCCAGGCCACCCGGCCGTTCGGCGGGGTCCGGCGGTTGCGGCCTGCCGGCCGGATCGTCCGGCGGGGGCTTTGCCATTAGTCCTCGTCTTGCGCGGCCGCCTTGCCTTGCGCGGCCGGCTGCCCGGCCCCTTGCCGCGTGACGACGCCGAGTTTTTCCCTGACCTTGTTTTCGATCTCGAAGGCCAGCTCGGGCCGTTCACGCAGGAACTCGCGCACGTTGTCCTTGCCCTGCCCGATGCGGTCGCTTTGATAGCTGTACCAGGCGCCGGCCTTGTTGACGATTTCCGCCTGCACGCCCAGGTCGATGATTTCGCCTTCGCGCGAGATGCCGCTGCCGTACATGATGTCGAATTCCGCTTCCTTGAAGGGCGGCGCGACCTTGTTCTTGACGACCTTGACGCGGGTTTCGTTGCCGACGACCTCGTCGCCCTTCTTGATCGACCCGATCCGGCGGATGTCCAGGCGGACCGACGAATAGAACTTCAGCGCGTTGCCGCCCGTGGTGGTTTCGGGGCTGCCGAACATGACGCCGATCTTCATGCGGATCTGGTTGATGAAGATCACCATGCAGTTCGTGCGCTTGATGGTGGCGGTCAGCTTGCGCAGGGCCTGGCTCATGAGGCGGGCCTGCAGGCCGGGCAGCGAATCGCCCATTTCACCTTCGATTTCGGCCTTGGGCACCAGGGCCGCCACCGAGTCGATGACGATCAGGTCGACGGAACCGGAGCGCACCAGGGCGTCGGTGATTTCCAGGGCCTGTTCGCCGGTGTCCGGCTGCGAGATGAGCAGGTCGGTCAGGTTGACGCCGAGCTTGGAGGCGTACTGGACGTCGAGCGCGTGCTCGGCGTCGACGAAAGCGCAGGTGCCGCCGATCTTCTGCATCTCGGCGATGACCTGCAGCGTGAGCGTGGTCTTGCCCGAGGATTCGGGACCGTAGATTTCGATGACGCGGCCGCGCGGCAATCCGCCCACGCCCAGCGCGATGTCCAGGCCGAGCGAGCCGGTGGACACCACCTGGATGTCGTGTTCGACCTCGTTGTCGCCGTAGCGCATGATCGAACCCTTGCCGAACTGCTTTTCGATCTGGGAGAGCGCGGCGGCGAGGGCCTTGGCTTTTTCCGAGGCGGCTGCCTTGCTGGTTTTGTCTTCCATGTAGTGTCCTTGACTGAGTCGTGGCGGCGCCGGGCGGGCCCCCGCAGGGTCGGGCGCCGTTATAGAGAGCCGTAGGAATTATGGCACCGCATTGTACTGTATATACAAACAGTATGACAACAAGGCGCGGGTCGCGCCTGCTGGGCAAGGGCGCGGCGCTGTGCCAGAATCCGGATCATCCGGGTTTGCACCACCCCTCATGCGAATTCTCATCGCCGAAGACGACAGCATCCTGGCCGACGGCCTGTCCCGTTCGCTGCGTCAAGGCGGCTATGCGGTGGACAGCGTGGGCGACGGCCTGGCGGCCGATTCGGTCCTGGCGGCCCAGGCTTTCGACCTGCTGATCCTGGACCTCGGGCTGCCTCACCTGCCGGGGCTCGAGGTCCTGCGTCGGCTGCGCGCGCGCAACTCCTATCTTCCCGTCCTGATCCTGACCGCGGCCGACAGTGTCGAACAGCGCGTCAAGGGCCTGGACCTGGGCGCCGACGACTACATGGCCAAGCCCTTCGCGCTGTCGGAGCTGGAAGCCCGGGTACGGGCCCTGACCCGCCGCGGCGCGGGCGGCGGCGCCACCGTCCTGCGCCACGGCCGCCTGGTCTTCGACCAGACCGGACGCGTGGCGACGGTGGACGACCAGACGCTGGACCTGTCGGCGCGCGAGATCAGCCTGCTGGAGATCCTCCTCACCCGCAGCGGCCGCATGGTCAGCAAGAATCAGATCGTGGATCATCTGTGCGAATGGGGCGAAGAGGTCAGCTCCAATGCCATCGAGGTCTACGTCCACCGGCTGCGCAAGAAGCTCGAACCCAGCGGGGTCAAGATCGCCACCGTTCGCGGCCTGGGCTATTGCCTGGAGCGGGAATCGAGTGGCCACGTCCTTTCCCACTGAGCCTGCCGCGTCCTCCGAGCCCCTCAACCAGGAGGCGCTGGACGTCATGCGCCAGGGCGCGACGGGTCCCAGCTTCGCCCCGCCGCAACGCTCCCTCCTCGGCGAAGTGCTCGACTGGATGCTGGCCCCGCTCTTCCTGCTGTGGCCCATGAGCGTGGCCATCACCTACGTGGTGGCGCAGAACATCGCCGACGTGCCTTACGACCGCGCGCTGGCGAATCACCTGCATGTGCTCGCCCAGCAGATCGTCGCCGTCGACGGACACGCCGCGCTGCACACCGGCGAGGCCCTGCGCACGCTGTTGCGCGCCGACGAAACGGATTCCGTGTTCTGGACCGTCCGCGGCAACCGGGGCGAATACCTGGGCGGCGACCGCGAGCTGCCCTTGCCGACGTTCAATGGCCGGCTCGTGCCGGGCCAGGTGGCGTTCCAGGACGACACGCTGCGCGACTTCGGCATCCGCCTGGCCTATGCCTGGGTCGAGCCGTATCCCGCCGGCGGCATGCCGGCGCTGGTGGTGGTCGCCGAAACCCTGGAAAAACGCGCCGAGCTTGCCAACGACATCATCAAGGGCGTCATCATTCCGCAGTTCGTCGTGCTTCCGATCGCCGTGCTGCTGGTGTGGTTCGGCCTGTCGCGCGGCATCGCCCCGCTCAATGCGCTGCAGCAGCGGCTGCGGGCGCGCCAGCCCGACGACCTCTCGCCCATGGACGAGCACGCCGCCCCCTCCGAAATCGCCCCGCTGGTCGCCGCCATGAACGACCTGCTCAAGCGGCTCTCGACCAATGTGCGGACCCAGCGGCGATTCGTGGCCGATGCCGCCCACCAGCTCAAGACGCCGCTGGCCGGCCTGCGGACCCAGGCCGAACTCGCCTTGCGCGACGCCAGTCCGGACGAAATGCAATCCAGCCTGCGCCAACTGGTCGCGGGCTCGGAGCGCGCCACCCGCCTGGTCAACCAGCTCCTGCTCATGGCCAACGCCGAAAACCAGGGCGGCCCTCCCCTGGCCTCCGTGGACCTGCACAAGCTGGCGCTGGAGCAGACCCAACTGTGGGTGCCGCAGGCGCTGTCCATCGGCACGGACCTGGGCTTCGAAGGCCCGGACCACGTCATACTCATCAACGGCCATGGCCTACTGCTGGCCGAACTGTTGAACAATCTCATCGACAACGCATTGCGATACACGCCCCGCGGCGGCCATGTCACCGTCCGGGTACGTCCCGTGGCCGGCGAAGTCCGGCTCGAAGTCGAGGATTCCGGTCCCGGCATTCCTTCGGAAGAGCGGGAACGGGTCTTCGATCGCTTCTACCGCGTGCTCGGCACGCAGAGCGACGGCAGCGGACTGGGGCTGGCGATCGTGCGCGAAATCGCCCAGCAACATGGGGCAGCCATCTCCATCGCGGACGCCCCGCATCCCGGGACCCAGGCAGCCGGATGCCGGATCCGGATCGCTTTTCCGCCGTATTCCCCCACGCCGCCCGCGCCCGCTTCGTACGTTTCCTGAAACACGTCGGCGCGGCGCGCAACCCCGGCGATCCGTCCCCACTCACCCTGATGTCATTACTTTTTATTACAAAAATAAGTTTCGTGTAAGCATGACGTCAGAAAGCAGTCAGTATGGAGGCCTACCTTTGGGAAAGCCCGCAGCGCCGATGGCCCAGGGGGCGAAAGAGCACAGCACCACATAAAACGAACGCTGGCCTACACGAGGAGACACCATGAGCACTGCCACCATAGCAGGTCCAAGCCCATCGGCCCCCCCGCGCCCCATGACCCGCGAAGAGCGCCGGGTCATCTTCGCGTCGTCCCTGGGGACGGTATTCGAGTGGTATGACTTCTATCTTTACGGTTCGCTGGCCGCCATCATCGCGGCGCACTTCTTTTCGGGCGTCAACCCGACCGCGGCATTCATCTTCGCCCTGCTGGCCTTCGCCGCCGGCTTCGCGGTGCGCCCCTTCGGCGCGCTGGTCTTCGGCCGCCTGGGAGACCTGGTCGGGCGCAAATACACCTTTCTGATCACCATCGTCATCATGGGCCTGTCGACCTTCCTGGTCGGCGTGCTGCCCAGCTACAGCGCCATAGGCATCGCCGCCCCGATCATTCTCATCGCCCTGCGGCTGCTGCAGGGCCTTGCGCTGGGCGGCGAATACGGCGGCGCGGCCACCTATGTCGCCGAGCATGCTCCGCCGGGGCGCCGCGGCGCCTATACCAGTTGGATCCAGACCACCGCCACGCTCGGCCTGTTCCTGTCCCTGCTGGTGATCCTGGGCATACGCAACATCATGGGCGAGGAAGCCTTCCGGGACTGGGGCTGGCGCATTCCCTTCCTGGTCTCGGTGATCCTGCTGGGCATCTCCGTCTGGATCCGGTTGCAGCTCAACGAATCCCCGGCCTTCCGCCGCATGAAGGAAGAAGGCCGCGGATCGACCGCTCCGCTGACCGAATCCTTCGGCCAGTGGCGCAACCTCAAGGTCGTCATCCTGGCGCTGCTGGGCCTGACCGCCGGCCAGGCGGTGGTCTGGTACACCGGGCAGTTCTACGCGCTGTTCTACCTGACGCAGACGCTCAAGGTCGACCCCAACGCGGCGAACATCATGATCGCCATCGCCCTGCTGGTCGCCACGCCCTTCTTCGTGGTGTTCGGCGTGCTGTCCGACCGTATCGGGCGCAAGCCCATCATCATGGCGGGCTGCCTGCTGGCGGCGCTGACCTACTTCCCGATCTTCAAGGGCCTCACCCACTATGCCAACCCGGCGCTCGAACAGGCCCAGGCCCAGGCGCCCGTCACGGTGATCGCCGATCCGGCGACTTGCTCCTTCCAGTTCAACCCGGTGGGCACCTCGTCGTTCACCAGTTCCTGCGACATCATCAAGTCATTCCTGGCCCGCAATTCGGTGAACTACGAGAACCAGTCCGCGCCCGCGGGCAGCGTCGCCAAGGTCAAGATCGGCAACGACGAGTTCACCTCGTTCGAAGGCAGCGGCATGCCCAAGCCGGAATTCACCGCCAAGTCGGGCGAGTTGAACAAGTCGCTGACCGATGCCATACGTTCGCACGGCTACCCCGCGACGGCGGACCCCGCGCAGATGAACAAATTCATGACGGTCGTTCTGTTGACCATCCTGGTGATCTACGTCACCATGGTGTACGGGCCCATCGCCGCCATGCTGGTGGAACTGTTCCCCACCCGCATCCGGTATACCTCCATGAGCCTGCCCTACCATATCGGCAACGGCTGGTTCGGCGGGTTCCTGCCGCCGGTCGCGTTCGCGATCGTGGCGGCCACCGGGAATATCTACGACGGCCTGTGGTATCCGATCATCGTCGCCGTCATGACGCTGATCATCGGCACGCTGTTCCTCAAGGACACGCGCCACAACGACATCTACGCCTGAACGATCCCCCGCCGGGCGGGACTGCTGCGCCTGTCCGGCTTTTTTCAAGCCCCCTCGGGGGCTTCTTTTTTTGCGTGCCCGATATAGGCAAAAGGCCCGGCAAGGGTCCCGTCTGTATTTTTCAGGACCTTGTCAGACCCCGGCGCATAGACTCAAGGCTCAGTTGCATGTCCCGCTTGCGGGGCGGCGGCTGACACCGATGTCGCGTTCCCCGCGAGCCTTTAAAAACGCGGCATCGTGTGCTCCCGTACCGGCCCGGCCAATATAGCCGGGCCGTTTTTTTGCCCGGAAGCGCTCGCTCATGGAAAACGGCCCCTGCCGTGGCCGGGATCTCTTCGCCTCAACGGCGGCGGCTGAACACCAACACCAGCGCCCCCACCGCGATCGCCGCGATCCCGGCCCAGGCCGGGATCGGCACCGATTTGTCTTTCTCGGCCGTGGCCTTGACCGAGCCGATCTGCAGCACCGTTTCCTCGGACTTGTAGTGAAAGCCCTTGTAGACCAGAGACACGGCACCCAGGGCAATGAGCACGATGCCTACGATAGCGGCAGGTTTCATGAGAATCCCTCCCCTGTTGTTGAAGTAGGCGCAAGATACCCGATCGGGCCGGTCCATGCGTGACAGAACGTGTCGTGCAGGTGCCCGCCTCCTTGTCGTGTCGTATAGAATCGTCCCTTTTCGCCTTCGCCATGTGGTTCAAGAATCTCAAGATTTACCGCCTGTCTCCCGCCTGGACCCCGCAGCCGGAGGCACTCGCGCAACAGCTCGCCCAGCATGCCTATCGCCCCGGGGGCGCGCTCGATGCCGTCAACCTCGGATGGATCCCGCCGCGCGAAGGCGCCGAGCTGGCGCACGGCGTCGGCGGCCAGTATCTGCTGGCGCTGCGCTCCGAGAAGAAACTGTTGCCGGCCACCGTCGTGAACCAGGTCGCCCGCGCCCGGGCGCAGGACCTGGAAGCGCAGCAGGGCTTCAAGCCGGGACGCCGGCAACTCAAGGAAATCAAGGAACAGGTCACCGACGAACTCTTGCCCAAGGCGTTCAGCCTGTACCGCGACACGCGCATCTGGATCGACCCGCAGCGCCATTGGCTGGCGATCGACGCGGCGGCGTCCGCCAAGGCCGACGAGGTCCTGGGCCTGCTGTCCAAGTCCATCGATCCCTTTCCGGCGCAGCCGCTGTACGTGGCGCAATCGCCCAGCGCGGCCATGACCGCCTGGCTGGCGGCCGACGAGGCGCCCTCGCCGTTCTCGATCGACCAGGACACCGAATTGCGCGCGGCCGGCGAAAGCCGTGCGGCCGTGCGCTATGTGCGCCATTCCATCGAACCCGAGGACGTCCGGCGGCATATCGCATCCGGCAAGCAGTGCACGCGACTGGCCATGACCTGGTCGGATCGCGTGTCCTTCGTGCTGACCGAATCGCTGGACATCAAGCGGGTGGCTCCGCTTGACGTATTGAAGGAAAACGAGGACGCGACGTCGCGCGGCGACGACGAGCGCCACGATGCCGATTTCGCCCTGATGGCCGGCGAACTGTCAGCCCTGCTCGGCGACCTGGTCGGGGCCCTGGGCGGCGAAAAACAGGATCGCTAGCGCCGGACCGGATCCGGGCCGATCGCTGCGGAACCGCGATCGCCTACGGTTCCGGCTGCATGCCCTGCCAGGCGCATCCGCGCCATGTCCGGCCATCGGCTTCGAGGGTCGCCGTCCAGGCGTAGCGCGCGTCGGCCATGGTGCCATGGCAGACCTTTCTTTCCAGCGTCAGGGTATAGGCATCGCCGCGATACACCACCTCGGAGTCCGAGGTCCGGGGGGCGGCATACGGGTACAGCAGCGCGCGCTGTCCGGCCACCTTGAGACGCATGCCGTTCGCGGTGATGCCGAAGGCCCAGAACGGCTCCTGGCCATGCGCGATCCAGACGAAATTGTTGATGGGCTCACGGCAGTCGGGTCCTTCGACATGCATGCGCTCGATCCGCACCAGTTCCAGGCCGTCGGCCGTGCGCCGGCCCCAGCCATCCAGGAAAAACCGGTTTGCGCCGAAGGAATCGAGCTCCTGCTGGTTCTCGGCCGAGGTCCGCAGGGCAACTCCGGCAGGCGCCCCGCACAGCAGCCATTGCCCCGGCTTGGCGTAGGTGCCGCGCAGCCGTTCCGTCGCCTGCGGCGGCGCCTGGGGCGCCGGGGATCCGGCGGTGGGCGGAGACGGGGAACGGGTCGTGGGGGCGGATCCGCCCAGCGGCGTGCCGCACCCCGCCAATATGAGCGGGATCGCCAACAGGAGCAGCGCCTTCTTTTCGATCACGGTTTTTCCTTGGACGTTCTGCGACCTTTGATTCTATGCCGCCGACTTTTCGACTTATGTTTACGAAAATCTCATAACGTTACACGAGACGCGGCGCGCCTGGAGGCGGGGCGCCGGAATCGGGCCGAATGAAAAAAGCCCTCCGGAGGAGGGCTTTTTCGTGCGTCGTGGGCGTATCCGCCCGTACGTCAGCGACTACAGAATTTCGATGTTCTTGGCGCTGGGACCCTTGGCCCCCTGCCCGATCTCGAAGCTGACGCGCTGGTTTTCCTCCAGCGACTTGAAACCCGTGCTGCGGATTTCGGAATAATGGGCGAAAAGATCCCTGCCCCCGTCGTCAGGCACGATGAATCCGAAGCCTTTTTCGGGGTTGAACCATTTAACGATACCTGTTGCCATGTGAATTCCTTGAAAGGTTAAGCGAATGCTCTAAGGCCCAGACGATCAAGGAAGGGAAGTAGGACAACTGAAGTACCAATGACTGGCGACAGGAGAAACATAACCACGTCGCTTGACTATCTGAGGCCCGCACTATGAGCGCTAATTGCAGGCGAGTCAACGGCGAAGATGAAATTCTTTGTTGGGGGCCTCTACGGCGTGTACTGCCCGCAACAGAGGATTCGTCCGGATATCGCACGCCATGTTTCATGGAGCGTTGCATATCCGTATGATTTTCCCGGTTTGGTAACAACTGCGTACCCTATGTCGGCCCCGCCCCGGGCCGCCTCTGACACAATGAACCCGGTTCCCTGACGGAGGCTGCCATGTCCGGACCCAGACACCGCGCCGACCATCGGCCCACGCCCGAGCGCGTCGACGAAACCGATATCGATCCCGCGGCCTATACACCGGAAGATCCCGGCGACGCGGCGCCCGTGCCTGCGACGGAACGGCCGACCCGCAGCACGCCCTCGCCCGATCCGGCGCGAAAAATCGGAGACCGCGACGCAGGCGGCCGGCACCCGTAGCCGCTGCGCATCCCCTTCCCTTCCCCTGTTAATATCGGCCGCCGCCCGCATCGCGAGACGGGCCGATTCTAGAGACACCGACGATCATGGATATCATCAGCAAGCGAGTGGCCGACGTGCCCGACGGCATCGAACTCGAAACCTCGTTCGACGACGCCAGCGTCACCTGCTACGTCGTGATCGGCGAGCCCGATCTCAACGCCGTGGCCGGCATCGTTCCGGAGCACCGGTTCCAGGAAGACGCGCAGATCCATGCGACCGCGGTGGAAGGCACGGCGCAGGCCGTGGATCGCATAGAGGAAGTCCTGGAGAACATGAACCCGGAGGACGTCGCCGTCTTCCTGTGCGCCGACCGCCAGGCCTACGACGCCGCGCTGGATGTGCTGGGCCTGGAGAACACGCTGAACTGAATCCGGCGCTGGCCGCCGGTTCGCCGCTCACGCCTGCAGCAACTGGCTGATCTTGCCCACCAGCATGTCGATATCGAAGGGCTTGTGCAGCAGCACCGTACCCGAGGATAACCGCTCGATCTGGGAAATCTTGTCGCTGTCGGCATACCCGGTCATGAACAGCACCTTGAGATCGGGACGCAGCGCCCGGGCGGCCTCGGCCAGTTGAAGGCCGTTGAGCTTGGGCAGGCCGATGTCCGATACCAGCAGATCGATGCGATGTCCGGCGCGGAAATACTCCAGCGCCTGCATGCCGTCGGACGCCTCCAGCGTGCGGTAGTCCCATTCGGTCAGGACGGTCAGCACCAGGTCGCGTATCACGGATTCGTCTTCCGCGACGAGCACGAGCATCTGCGAGGGCGCGGTCGACGTGCGCGCATGATTCGATCGCGAGCCTTCCTCCGTGGACGGGAGCGAGGTCTTGGGCAGGCAAAGTTCGACGGTCGTTCCCTTGCCGACCTCGCTCGATATTTTCACCCAGCCCTGGGACTGCTTGGCGAATCCGTAGACCATGGACAGGCCCAGCCCGGTCCCCTGCCCCTGCGGCTTGGTGGTGAAGAAGGGATCGAACACGCGCGAGGCGATCTCCGGCGGCATGCCGACGCCGGTGTCGGTCACGCACACGCAGACGTACTCGCCCGCCGGCTGGGATTTCGTGCCCTCGGCGGCCGTGCAGCAGCGGGTCGCGATCGTCAGCGTGCCACCGTCGGGCATGGCGTCGCGCGCGTTCAGGGCGAGATTCAGGATGGCGTTCTCGAACTGATTGGGATCGCACAGCGTGGCGGGCAGATCCGGGTTCAGCTCGAGATCGATCAGGATCTCTTTTCCCAGCATGCGGCGCAGGATCTCCTCGGTCGAGCGCAGCAGCCCGTTCAGGTCGCATACCTGGGGCCGCAGCGGCTGGTGCCGCGAGAAGGCCAGCAAGCGATGGGTCAGCGAGGCCGCCCTTTCGCTGGTCGAAACGGCGTCCTTGAGCAGGCGCTGCGCGCGGGCGATATTGTCCCGCGCAATATGCCGCTGCGCCATCTGGACGGCGCCCAGGATGGCCTGCAGGAGATTGTTGAAATCGTGGGCGATCCCGCTGGTCATCTGGCCCAGCGCGTCCAGCTTCTGGGATTGCAGCAACTGCTCGCGGGTTTCCTGCAGGCTTTTCTCGCTTTCGAGGCGCTCGGTGATGTCGCGGGTCACCTTGGCATAACCCGCCAGTTGCCCCGCTTCGTCGTGGACCGACTCGAGCACGACGTGGGCCCAGAACCGCGTGCCGTCGCGGCGCAACCGCCAGCCTTCTGCTTCGTAGCGGCCCGCGGAGCGCGCGATGGCCAGGGCCTTGAGCGGCAGGCCGGCGCTGATGTCCTCGGGGCCGTAGAATCGGGAAACAGGCTGGCCGATGATGTCTTCCGCGGAATAGCCCAGCATGCGATGCGCGCCTTCGCTCCAGGAGGAGATCCGGCCTTCGGGATCGAGCGTGCACACGGCGTAGTCCGCCGCGAACTGCATCAGGAGGTCGTAAAGCCGTTCGAGCGGGATGGAGGTCATGATTCTTTACACGAAGGCAAGACAGGACACACTGGCGCGTGGCCATTCCACTGCCGCTTATCGTATCCTAAGCCGCGCGACATTCCATCCTACTTTTGTCATCCCTTCACCCAATCGGCGCAGATCGACATGCATTCCAAACGACATACCCGAAAAGCGGCCAGCCGGCATGCACGGGATTTCCCGGAGCACGGCAATCACCCGCCTGTGCGCGAAGAACGCCCGACGGGCCTGATGAGCCTGTTCGACCGGTTCGCCGGCGCGGTGACGACCTGGTCGGGGTCGCCCGTGGCGTTCGGCCTGGCCGCATTGGTAATCGCCGCATGGGCGATCACGGGTCCGGTTTTCGGCTACTCCGAGACTTGGCAGTTGATCGTCAACACGGGAACCACCATCGTCACCTTCCTGATGGTCTTCCTGATCCAGCAAAGCCAGAACAAGGACAGCCGGGCGCTGCATCTCAAGCTGGACGAACTGATCTCCGCCATGAAAGGCGCGAACGACGAACTGGTCGACATCGAAGACCTGAGCGAAGAGCAGCTGAAGAAGATCGCCGAGTTCTACGCCGACATCGCGCACCGCAAGCGGCAGGCGCGGTAGCGTCGCGGCCCCGCCACATCGGCGATCCGGACCGCCGGGAGAGAGGCTTCGAGACCCATGAGCATCAAGTCCGCCTACTGGAAGACCGTCCTCGCCATCGCCGTGATCGCGGCAGCGCTGGTGTCGGGTTTCATGGAACGCGCCGTACCCTGGTCGCGGGCCATGCTGTACGGAGGCGGCGCAGGGCTGATCGTGCTGGGTTTCGGCCTGCTGGTCGACGACTTCTTCTGGTGGGGCGCGCGGTTGTGGCGGGCGATCAGGCGATCCCGGCCGTAGCGCTCCCGGCGGGCGGCAGGCAAGCAGCCGCCCGAAGAAGGCGGCCTCAGCGTGGAAGCCGCGGACTCATGATCCCGCTGGTGTCCGGTTCGGCACCGGGGCTCCGATCGACGCGTGACATGGCTGCCGAATCAGCGAGTCACCTTCCGGAACTGCGACGCAGCTTCGCGGCTTCGGCCTGATTCAGGCGTGCCGCTTCCTGTTCCGCATAGTCTTTTTCCCCTGGCTCGTACGGACCCTCGTACATGCATTTGCTGCGATTCCACCTGCATTCGCCGCCACGATCCGACGACCCGAAGCCGATCGAAGAACACCCGGACGCCAGCGCGAAAAGAACCAGCGCCACGCCATACCGACCCAACGATTCCATGAACATGTTTCCCAGCCCTACAGAAATGCCGTAGTCATTCTTATAGCAAAACCCCGCCGGCCGCGCGGAAACGGCCAGGCTCTCCGGCCCGCCGAGGGCGCCGGAAAGGAGGACAGCCGCCATGGCTGGCGGCTGTCCTGGGCCTGATGTACAAGGCATTGATTGGTGGGCCCCCTCGGAGTCGAACCGAGCACCAACGGATTATGAGTCCGCTGCTCTAACCAGGCATGAGCTAGAGGCCCGCGAAGGCGGTCGGAACGGCTTACTGCCCTTCCAGGAAACTCTTGAGCTTGTCGGCCCGGCTCGGGTGGCGCAGCTTGCGCAATGCCTTGGCTTCTATCTGGCGGATGCGCTCGCGGGTGACGTCGAACTGCTTGCCGACCTCTTCGAGAGTCTGGTCGGTGCTCATTTCGATACCGAAGCGCATGCGCAGCACCTTGGCTTCGCGCGGCGTGAGCGAATCGAGGACTTCCTTGACGACATCGCGCATGGAGCCGTGCAGCGCGGCGTCCGACGGCGCCAGCGTGGACGTGTCCTCGATGAAATCGCCCAGGTGCGAATCGTCGTCGTCGCCGATGGGCGTCTCCATGGAGATCGGTTCCTTGGCGATCTTCAGGATCTTGCGGATCTTGTCTTCCGGCATGTCCATCTTGGCGGCCAGGGTCGCGGGATCGGGCTCGGCGCCGGTCTCCTGCAGGATCTGGCGGCTGATGCGATTCATCTTGTTGATGGTTTCGATCATGTGCACCGGGATGCGGATGGTGCGAGCCTGGTCGGCGATGGAACGCGTGATGGCCTGCCGGATCCACCAGGTGGCATAGGTCGAGAACTTGTAGCCGCGGCGATATTCGAACTTGTCCACGGCCTTCATGAGGCCGATATTGCCCTCCTGGATGAGGTCCAGGAACTGCAGACCGCGATTGGTGTACTTCTTGGCGATGGAAATCACCAGGCGCAGGTTGGCCTCGGTCATTTCGCGCTTGGCCTTGCGAGCCTTGGCTTCGCCGGTGGCCATGCGCTTGTTGACCTCTTTGAGATCCTTCAGCGGCAGCACGACGCGCGCCTGCAGGTCGATCAGCTTCTGCTGCAGTTCGTGCACGGCGGGCACCTGGCGCTCGAGGGTCTCGGCGTATTCCGAACCCGCGGCGACTTCGCCGAGGATCCACTCGAGGTTGGTCTCGTTGCCGGGAAACACCTTGATGAAGTGCAGGCGCGGCATGCCGGCGCGATCCACGCAGGTATGCAGGACGGCGCGCTCCAGCTGGCGGACTTCCTCGACCTGGGCCCGCAGCGTATCGGCCAGCCGTTCGACCATCTTGGCCGTGAAGCGGATGCCCATGAGTTCGTTCTGGATGGACTCCTGGGCCTTGAGGTACGTGCCGGCCTTGTAGCCGTCGCGCTCGTAGGCCTGGCGCATTTTGTCGAACCACTTGGCGACTTCGTCGAACTTGGCCAGCGCCTTGACACGCAGGTCTTCGAGCTGCTTGCTGCTCATGCCGCCGGCCGGGCCGTCGTCGTTCTCGTCGTCGGCCACGCCGGCGCCGGCGTATTCCGCGCCGTCTTCGGGGTCGACCAGGCCGTCGACCACTTCGTCGATCTGCGCCTGCCCGTCGCGCACGCGCTGGACGTAGGCCAGGATCTCATTGATGGTGGTGGGGCAGGCCGAGATGGCCATGACCATGTGCTTGAGGCCGTCCTCGATGCGCTTGGCGATCTCGATTTCGCCTTCGCGGGTCAGCAGCTCGACCGAGCCCATCTCGCGCATGTACATGCGCACGGGATCGGTGGTGCGGCCGAAATCGGAATCGACCGTGGTCAGCGCGGCTTCGGCTTCGTCTTCGACGTCGTCGTCGTTGGAGGCGACCGGCGCATTCTCGCTCATGAGCAGCGTTTCGGCGTCGGGAGCCTGGTCATAGACCGAAATGCCCATGTCGCTGAACGTGCTGATGATGCCGTCGATGGCCTCGGCATCGACCAGGTCGTCGGGCAGGTGGTCGTTGATTTCGCCGTAGGTCAGGTAGCCGCGGTCCTTGCCCAGCTTGATCAACTGCTTGAGCCGGTTGCGACGGGCTTCGTATTCTTCCGGGGACACCGGACCCCGGGCGATCAGGTCCTTCGGGTCGGCCTTGCCGCGCTTGCCGCGCTTGGCCGGCTTGAAGTCGGGCACGATCTCGCCTTCGCCGTCGTTGTCGATGGAATCGTCGAAGGCGGAGGAATCGTTATTGGCGTTCTTGGACGGCCGGCCGGGACGCCGCCCGCTGGGCGCCGGACGGCTGACCAGTTCGGCGAGTTTCTGCTCGGCCTTCTTGGCGTCCACGCTGCCCGCCTTGGCGCGCACGGTCTTGGCGGCCGGCTTGAGCGCCGCCTTCTTGGCCGCCGGCTGGACGGCGGCCTTGGCCGAGGGCGCCACCTTGACCGCCGCCTTGGCGGGGGTTTTCTCGGCCGCGCGGCCCGTGCCGCGGGCGGGCTTGCCGACCGCTTCCGATGCCGTGGTTTTTGCAGGAGAGGATTTGCCGATGGCTTTGGTCATGGTCGCTTCCGTGGTCGTCGCATCAACCACATTAAGGATTTAATCCCCCCGGCGCAAGGCGCCGAAAGGCTGTATGTAACATGGATCGCGCACGACACGCACAAACCTGTGCACTTGTACGCGAAAACCTTTGATTTTACCGCAATTACCGTATACCGGCATTATTCAGTATCGCAATGCGCTGGGTCAGTTCCTGATAATGGACCCGGGCCTGATCGTCCGGCATGCCGGCCTGGATCAGCGCATTCTGCTCCGCCCGGAGGGCGTCCAGCTCGATCCGGCGCAAGGCGTCGTTCCATTCGGCCAACGGATCGGGCAGGTCTTCCTGGACCATCATGTCGGCCGCCGCGGCCCTGAGCACGGGCGCCAGGTCCGAATCCGGATCCACCGCCTGCAGCAAGGCACCCAGGTGACGGGCCCCTGTCGACTGGGCCAGGGTTATCAGGTCTCTTACCAGTCCTAAATGGGGCCCCCGGTCCAGGACTTCAAGTTGTTGGTCCCCCATTCCGTCCACGAGTTCCGGATGGGCCAGCAACAGGTGCAGCAACCGGCGTGCCAGGGACGTGACGGGCCGCCGCAGCGCACGCTCCGGAGCTCCCGCCTCGCGCCAGCCGCTTTCGAGGAAAGGGGGCGGCTCGACTCGCGCCGCCTCCGGAGCCCGGCGCCGGCCGCCCTCTTCGGGGCCGCGCGGCGCGCGGTCGCCTGGCGCGGCCGGCGGCAGGCCGCCCGCCGCCGGCGGGGCGGCCGCCAGCATCCGGGCCATTTCCTCTGGGGTCAGTTGGACCAGCTTGGCCAGTTCGCGCTGGACCTGCAAACGCAGCGCACCCTCCGGCATGGTGGCCAGCAACGGCCGGGCTTCATGGATGCAACGGGCTCGCCCCTCCGCTTCCGACAAATTGTAACGGGACGCCAGTTCGTCCAGGAGGAAACGCGACAACGCCGCGGCCTCCGCCAGGCAGGCGCGAAAGGCTTCCGGACCCAGCGCCCTGACGTAGGAATCCGGATCATGCTCCGGCGGCAGGAACAGGAAACGGATGGCGACATCGTCGCGCAGCAGCGGCAGGCAGGCCTGGAGGGCTCGCCAGGCCGCTCTCTTGCCCGCGGCGTCGCCGTCGAAGCTGAACACCACCCGGTCGCTGGCCCGCAACAGCTTCTGGATATGCTGCGGCGTCGTCGCCGTTCCCAGCGTGGCCACGGCGTTGCCGATGCCTTGCTGCGCCAGGCCGACCACATCCATATAGCCTTCGACCACCACTACCTGGCCTTCGGTGCGGATGGCCTGCCGCCCTTCCCACAGGCCATAGAGTTCATTGCCCTTGGAGAACAGGGACGTCTCCGGGGAATTCAGGTATTTGGGCTCGCCCTTGCCGATGATGCGCCCGCCGAAGCCGATGAGCGCCCCACGCGCGTTGCGGATGGGGAACATGACCCGCTCGCGGAAGCGATCGTAGCGGCGGCCGTCCTCGGACTCGATGACCAGGCCGGCCTCGACCAGCGCGGGTTCGTCGTAGCGCCCGAACACGGAGGCCAGGCCTTGGCGATCGGTGCCGGACCAGCCCAGGCCGAAGCGGGCCGCGATCTCGCCGGTCAGGCCGCGCTGCTTGAGATAGGAAATGGCCGCCTGGGAAGCCCGCAGTTGCTTGAGATAGTGGGCCTGCGCGGCTTCCAGCACCTGGGTGTGGCGCGAGGCCTCTTCGCGCCGGCGGGCGGTTTCGGCCCGTTGGCGTGGACTGCGCGGCTCTTCCGGGACGGTCATGCCCACGGAAGCGGCCAGGGCGCGCACCGCCTCGGGAAACGCCGCCCCGGTGTGCTCCATCAGGAAGGTGATGGCGCTGCCGTGCGCGCCGCAACCGAAGCAGTGATAGAACTGCTTGGTGGGGCTGACGGTGAACGAAGGGCTTTTTTCGTTGTGGAACGGACAGAGGCCAAGCAGGTTGGCCCCTCCCTTGCGCAGTTGTACGTAACGCCCGACGACCTCGGCTATGTCGGTGCGGGCAAGCAGATCCTGGATAAACGAATCAGGGATCAAGTATCGATACGCGGACGCAAGGGCGATGGATCAATACAGGCGCGGAGGCAGTTGCTGGCTGCGGATGCGCTTGTAGTGGCGCTTGACCGCGGCGGCATGCTTGCGCTTGCGCTCGGCCGTGGGCTTTTCGTAGAACTCGCGCGAACGCAGTTCGGTCAGCAGGCCGGTTTTCTCGATGGTGCGCTTGAAACGGCGCAGGGCGGCTTCGAACGGTTCGTTTTCTTTCAGGCGGACAATAGGCATGAATGAGTGTGCCGGCGGGCTCGCCGGTAAGGTTCGCTAGGGTTAAAAGGGACGAACTTCCGCGGCAAGATTGGCCTTCTCGCCACGTGTAGTTTCAGATAACCGACGATTTTAGCACGTTCGGCATGAAATAGCCCGTCTTTTGCCTGGGGCCGGCCTGTTTCGCCCGCACCGGCCGCCTGGAGCGGGTTCAGCCCCGCGTCCCCTTGCGCATCCAGGCTTCCAGCTGGTGCGGGCGCAGGCTGTCGTATTCCTCGAACGGCTGGTGGATCCAGGGATTGGTGTCGAGCTTCTGTACGTAGAAGTCCGGCGTGGCCTGCGCATGGCCTTTCCACCACAGTACGGCGCTGCGCAATTCGGTGATGGCCGGGAACTGGCGCAGCAAATGTTCGCGCACCCGGTTGAAGGTCAGCCCGGTGTCGACCATGTCGTCCACCAGCAACACCTTGCCTTCCAGCGTACCGCGGGTAATGGTGATGAATTGGGCGATATCGAGTTCGCCCTGCCGCGTGCCGGCCGCCTCGCGGTAGCTGCTGGTGGCCAGGATCCCCAGCGGCAGGTCGAAAATCCGGGACAGGACGTCGCCCACGCGCACGCCGCCGCGCGCCAGGCACAGGATCTTGTCGAAGGACTCGCCCGATTCGTAGATCAGCAGCGCCAGGCGCTCGATCAGGCGGTGATAGGCTTCCCAACTGACCCAGAGGTCGCGATCGGTGCTTTCGGGCAGGTTCATCGGCGGTTCCCCGGACGCGCCGGACGGCGCCAGCGCGGCAGGAGCGATCTGTCAGACCTTGAACGGATGGCGCAGGACGATGGTTTCGTTGCGATCGGGCCCGGTCGACACCATATCCACGGGCACGCCGCAGACTTCGGACATGCGCTGCAGGTAGCGACGGGCGTTCGCGGGCAGCTTCTCGTATTCGGTGATGCCGACGGTGGATTCGCTCCAGCCGGGCAGTTCCTCGAGCACCGCCTGGGCCTGCGAAACGGCCACGGCGCCGTAGGGCAGCACGTCGCGGAACTCGCCGCCGACCCGATAGCCGACCCCCAACTGTATGGTTTCCAGACCGTCTAGCACGTCCAGCTTGGTGATGCACAGTCCCGAGATGCCGTTGAGCTGCACCGAACGCCGCAGGGCGGCGCCGTCGAACCAGCCGCAGCGGCGCGGACGGCCGGTCACCGAGCCGAATTCCTTGCCCACGCTCGCCAGGCGGGCGCCGATGTCGTCCTCGAGCTCGGTGGGGAAAGGCCCCGAACCGACGCGGGTGGCATAGGCCTTGGTGATGCCCAGCACGTAGGAGAGGGACTGCGGTCCCACGCCGGCGCCGGCCGAGGCCGCCCCGGCCAGGCAGTTGCTGCTGGTCACGTAGGGATAGGTGCCATGATCGACGTCGAGCAGCGCGCCCTGGGCGCCCTCGAACAGCAGGTTGGCGCCGGATTGCTGGGCGGCGAACAGGTTGGCCGAAATGTCGCGCATCATGGGTGCGATGGCCGGAGCCAGCGCCATGGCCTGGTCGCGCACCTGTGCGGCCGAGACGGCCTCGCCGCCGAGGTACTGGGTCAGCACGAAGTTGTGATAATCGAGGACTTCTTCGAGCTTTTCGTCGAAGCGGGCCGGATCGAACAGGTCCTGCACGCGCAGCGCCCGGCGGGCGACCTTGTCTTCGTAGGCCGGGCCGATGCCGCGGCCGGTGGTGCCGATCTTGCCGGCACCCTTGCGGGCCTCGCGGGCCTGGTCGATCGCCACGTGATAGGGCAGGATAAGCGGGCAGGCCTCGGAAATCTGCAGGCGCGAGCGCACATCCAGTCCGGCGGCCTCGAGTTCTTCGATTTCCTTGAGCAGGGCCTCGGGAGACAGCACCACGCCGTTGCCGATGTAGCAGGTCACTCCCGGATGCATGATGCCGGAGGGAATCAGGCGCAGTATGGTCTTCTGGCCGTTGATCCACAACGTGTGCCCGGCGTTGTGCCCGCCCTGGAACCGGACGACCCCCTGGGCCGACTCGGCCAGCCAGTCGACGATCTTGCCCTTGCCCTCGTCACCCCATTGGGTGCCGATCACCACTACGTTCTTGCTCATGTCGAGAATGTCTAGAAATTTCCGGAAAATCCGTGGTCATGGCCCGCGCCGCCGCGGCTCGCCCTCAAATCTTTCTGATGGTCCAGTTGCCTTCGTGCAGCAACAGTTCGCGGTCGCAGACGAATTCGTCCTGGTCGTGCTCGTGGCCGGGAAGAATCTGCACCACGACTTCGCCGTTCGCCCGCAGTTCCTGGATGGCCGCCGCCAGCGCGGCGTCCTGGCCCCATGGCGCGCGCACGGCGCGCGTCGGCTCGGCCGGCGCCAGGCCGGCCGCGAGCTTGCGCAGGTCCAGGCTGAAGCCGGTGGCCGGGCGCGCCCGCCCGAACGCCCGGCTGACGTCGTCGTAGCGGCCGCCGCGCACGAGCACGTCGGGCCAGCCTTCCGCGTACATGGCGAAGGTCACGCCGGAGTGATAGCCATAGCCGCCGACGTCGGCCAGGTCCACGCCCACGCCGATGTCGTCCAGGGTTTCGATCAATTGCTGCAGGACGTCCAGCGCGGCCACCACGCCGGGCAGCGCCGGCAACGCCTTGCGCGCGCGCGATATGATTTCCGGGCCGCCGTACAGCTCGGTCAGGGCGTGCAGCGCCTGCCAGGTGCCGGTGCGCATGGCGGGCGCCGCGGCGGCCAGCTCGGTCAGGCCCGGCACGTCTTTCTCGCGCAGCAGCGCGAAGATCCGGTCGGCATGGCCCGCCGCCGCCGTGTCGGCGTCGATGATGGCGCGTACCAGCCCCGGGTGGCAGAGATCCAGGCGCACGTCGCGGACGCCCGCGCGCCGCACGCTTTCGAGGGCCAGGCCGATGACTTCGTGATCGGCCTCGAAACCGGCATGGCCGTATATCTCGGCGCCGATCTGCAGCAGTTCGCGGCTGGCGAGCAAGCCCGCCGGCCGGGCATGCAGGACCGAGCCGCAATAGCACAGGCGCGTGACGCCAGCCCGGTTGAGCAGGTGGGCGTCGATGCGCGACACCTGCGGTGTCATGTCGGCGCGCACGCCCAGGGTGCGGCCGGAGAGCTGGTCGACCAGTTTGCAGGTGCGCAGGTTCAGTTCGCTGCCGGTAGCCGACAGCAGCGAGTCGATGTACTCGACCAGCGGCGGCGCAACCAGCTCGAACCCGTACGTGCGGTACAGATCGAGCAGGCTGCGGCGCAGTTCCTCGATGCGCCGGGCCTCGGCCGGAAGAATGTCCGCAAGGCTCTCGGGCAGCAACCAGTTGCCCATCTTGTCTACCTGAAAAGCGATTGTCGATTCGACGCCGGGGCAGTGCTGCCCGGCGGGCTCCCAAAATGAAAAGCGGCTTGGGGCGTAAGCCCGGCAAGCCGCCTGGAACTGACTCCTGGCCTGGATCGTCGATGATCGATCCCCGGGCCGGCGCGCCGCGCTTCTGGGGGGCGGACCGGCCGGTTTCGGCCTGGTGTCTAGCTTACAAGCTAGTATAACCCGTTTGCAGGGGCCGGCCAGTTGCGCAACCGCCCCGGCTCGGCCGGGATGCCTCCGGGATCATTTGGCCGGAGCCGCGGCCGGCGCGTTCCTGCCTTCGGAAGACTTCATGAAGCGGAAGAATTCCGAGCTCGGGTCGACCACCAGCACGTCTCCCGATTTGGAGAACGCCGCGCGGTAGCCTTCGAGGCTCTTGTAGAAGCTGTAGAACTGCGGATCCTTGCCGAAGGCCTGGGCGTACAGGCCGCTGGCCTGGGCGTCGCCCTCGCCCATGATGGCCTGCGCCTTGGCATAGGCTTGCGCCACGATTTCCTCGCGCTGGCGGTCGGCTTCGGCGCGGATCTTTTCGCTCTCCGCCGCGCCGATCGAGCGCAGCTCGTTGGCGACCCGGGTACGCTCGGCTTCCATGCGCCGGTAGACCGATTCCGAGATTTCGGGCGCGAACTCGATCCGCTTGAGCCGCACGTCGACGACCTCGACGCCCAGCGGCTGGGCGCGGCGCGCGACGTTGTCGAGGATCTCGCTCATGATCTTGTCGCGTTCGTTCGAGACGACGTCCTTGACCGTCCGGATGTTGACCGAGGCGTTCAGGGCGTCCCGGATCTGCGCCTGCAGGCGTTCCTGGGCCGCGCGCTCATTGCCCCCGAAGGTGATGTAGAACAGCCGCGGGTCGGCGATGCGCCACTTGACGTAGGAATCGATCAGCAGGTTCTTTTTTTCGGAGGTCTGGATCCGTTCGGCATCCGGCGACTCGATGGTCAGGGTGCGCTTGTCCAGCGTGACGACGTTCTGGAATGGCGGCGGCGCCTTGAAGTACAGGCCGGGTTTGCTGATGACCTGGCGGACTTCGCCCAGCGCGAACACCAGCGCGTAGTCGCGCTCGCGCACGATGAATACGCACGAGGACAATGCGGCCAGCACGATCAGCAGGCCGACGAGTATGGGCGTTAAACGTTGCATGTCGGCCCCTTTAGCGTGCGGAACGGTCGCGGGTCAGCGTGTTGCCGGCCCCCTGCCCCGTACTGCGGGAAGGCAAGGCAGGCACCGTGGGCTGATTGGCACCGGGCAGGCTGGTGCTGCTGTTGGCGGACCCGCCGGCGCGCCCGGCGTCCTGGGAGGCCTGCTGCATGATCTTGTCGAGCGGCAGGTAGATCAGGTTGTTGCTGCCTTCGCGCGTATCGACCATGACCTTGCTGGCGCGCGAGAAGATCTCCTGCATGGTTTCCAGGTAGAGGCGCTCGCGCATGACGTCGGGCGATTTCCTGTATTCGTCCAGGATGCTGGTGAAGCGGGCGGAGTCACCCTGCGCGTCGCCCACGACCTTGGCGCGGTAGCCTTCGGCCTGCTCCTGCATGCGCGAAGCCTGGCCGCGCGCCAGGGGCACGACCTGGTTGGCGTAGGCCTGGCCTTCGTTGATCTGCCGCTCCCGGTCCTGGCCCGCCTTGACGGCATCGTCGAACGCGGCCTGGACCTGTTCGGGCGGCTGCACGTTCTGGATGGCCACGGTGCTGACCTGGATGCCGGTCTGGTAGCGGTCGAGGATCTGCTGCATGAGCCCCTGGACTTCGCCGGCGACTTCGGTACGGCCTTCGTAGAGGACGAAATCCATGGGTTTCTTGCCGACGATCTCGCGCATGGCCGTCTCGGCGGCCTGGCGCACCGACTCGTCCGGATCGCGCATCTTGAACAGGTAATCCGGCGCGCCGTCCGCGCGCAGACGATACTGCACCACGAACTGGACGTCGACGATGTTTTCGTCGGTGGTCAGCATGAGGGCTTCGGGCATGACCTTGTTGCGCGCGCTGCCGCGGAAGCCGACTTCGAAGGTACGCAACTGCGAGATGTTGACGACCTCGTGGTTCTGGATCGGATACGGCATGCGCCACTGGAAGCCCGGCGCGGCCGTGCTCTTGTATTTGCCGAACTGGGTGATGACCGCGACCTGGCCTTCCTGGACGATGAAGAAGCCGCTGGCCAGCCACAGGCCGACCACCACCAGCAGGATCAGGCCCACCCCGATGCGGGTACCGCGCGGCGATGTCGGCATGCCGCCGTTGCCGTTGTTGCCCGTTCCCCCGCCGCGACCCGATTTGCGGCCGAACAGGCCGCCGATGCGGTTGTTGAAGTCGCGCCAGACCTCGTCGAGGTCGGGTGGCCCGTCGCCGCGCGGCGGACGACGAGGCGGTTCGGAGCCGTTGTTGCTGCCTCGGCCCCAGCCTGGATCATTGAGATTGAATAGTTTGGAAATTGGACGCATTGTTTCCCGCGATTCTGCCGACTTGCGCAATTGCCCCGCGCAACGCGTCCAAACCGGCGCGCTCGGTCGCGCTGACGAATACTCGCGCAATCGTACCATGTGCGTCGAGGTCGGCCCGGGGCTCGAGCCCGGCCCGATCGATTTTGTTGTAGACCAGGATCCGGGGGGTGTCGCCGGCGCCGATGTCGGCCAGGACCTTGTCGACCTCGGCCACCTGCTCGTCGCGCTGCGGACTGGCGGCATCGACGACATGCAGCAGCAGATCCGCATGCACGGTTTCTTCGAGCGTGGCCCGGAAGGCCGCGATCAGCGTGGGCGGAAGATCGCGGATGAAACCCACCGTGTCGGACACCGTCACCTGCCCCGGGCCGTCGATCCAGATGCGGCGGGTGGTGGTATCCAGCGTGGCGAAGAGCTGGTCGGCGGCGTACGCGCCGGCACGGGTCAGGGCATTGAACAGGGTCGACTTGCCCGCGTTGGTATAGCCGACCAGGGATACGGACAGCATGCCGCCCCGCGCGCGGGCGCGGCGCTGGGTCTTGCGCTGGCGCTCGACGCGGTCCAGCCGCTCGCGCAGGACCTTGACCTTGGCGCCGATCATGCGGCGGTCCATTTCCAGTTGCGATTCGCCCGGGCCGCGCATGCCTATGCCGCCGCGCTGGCGCTCCAGGTGGGTCCAGAGCCGCGTCAGGCGGGTGGCCAGGTGCTGCAACTGGGCGAGCTCGACCTGCAGCTTGCCTTCGTGGCTTTGCGCGCGCAGCGCGAAAATATCCAGGATGAGCGCGACGCGGTCCACCACCCGCAGTTGCAGGGCCCGCTCCAGGTTGCGCTGCTGCGCCGGCGTCAGGGCCTGGTCGAACAGGATGATGTCGGCCCGCTCGGACTGGGCGAGCAACACGGCTTCCTGGAGCTTGCCCGAGCCGATGAAATGCGCGGCGTCCGGCCGGGCGCGGCGCGCGGTCAGGGTGGCGACGATCTCGGCGCCGGCTCCCCGCGCCAGCATGGCGAATTCCTCGGCATGCGCCTGGAAATCGGGACTGCCGAGATCGACGCTGATGATCAGTGCGCGCATGGTGCGGGACCTGCGGCCCAGCGAAAACGCCCGCCGGCACGAAACGTGCGGCGGGCCGGGGAAACAGCGTGGCGTCGGGCGGGATTATTCAGCGGGGACTTCGACCTGGAAGTTCACGGCACGGGCGGGCACTACCGTCGAAATGGCGTGCTTGTACACCATCTGCGTCACGGTATTGCGCAGCAGCACCACATATTGATCGAACGATTCTATTTGACCTTGCAGCTTGATCCCGTTGACCAGATAGATCGACACGGGCACGTGTTCCTTGCGCAGCGTGTTGAGGAAGGGATCTTGCAAGGTTTGCCCTTTATTGCTCATTGGCCAGGCTCCATTATCTTGTTGAACGGCGACTGCCGGAGCATGTACTCTACAGGGTTTTCCCGAACTCCGCTACTTGGAAACCCCGCTCGTTTTTGCGAGTTCGGGCAGGTCCCGCAAGGCCTGGACGAGGGCCTGGCACTGCTCGGCCGTGCCGACCGTGATGCGCAGGAAATCCTCGATCCGGGGCTGGCGGAAATGGCGCACGATGATGCTGCGCTCGCGCAGCGCCTGGGCCAGGAACGCCCCGGAACACGCGGGATGCCGGGCGAAGACGAAGTTCGCCGCCGATGGCAGGACCTGGAATCCCAGCCCCCGCAGATCGGCGGCCAGGCGTTCGCGCGTCTCCATGACGGCCCGCCGCGTGCGGTCGAAGTATTCCCGGTCTTCGAAGGCGGCGACGGCCCCCGCCAGGGCGAGCCGGCCCAGCGGATAGGAATTGAAACTATTCTTGACGCGCTCCAGCGCCTCGATCAGTTCCGGATGGCCGATCGCCAGGCCCACGCGCAGCCCCGCCAGGGAACGGGACTTCGACAGGGTCTGGATCACCAGCAGGTTGGGATGCCGCTCGACGAGCGGCACGACGGATTCGGCCCCGAAATCCACATAGGCTTCGTCGACCACCACCGGGATATCGGGATTCGCGGCCAGCACCCGCCCGATCTCGGCCCGCTCCAGCGCCCGGCCGGTGGGCGCGTTGGGGTTCGGGAAGATGATGCCGCCCGCGGGGTCTCCGCCGGGCAGGTAGTCCTCGACGTCGAGGCGGAAGTCCTGGGTCAGGGGCACCCGGCGGAAGGCGATGTCGTACAGGCCGCAATACACCGGATAAAAGCTGTAGGTGATATCCGGGAACAGCAGGGGCCGGTCGTGCTTGAGAAGCCCCAGGAAGGCGTGTGCCAGGATCTCGTCGGAACCGTTGCCGACGAAGACCTGCGCCGGCGTCACGCCGGCGGACCGGGCGATGACCCGGCGCAGCGCGTCGGCATTGGGATCGGGATAGAGCCGCAGGGTGTCGTCGGCCGCGTCGCGGATGGCCTGGATGACGCGCGGCGACGGGCCGTAGGGATGCTCGTTGGTATTGAGCTTGACCAGGTCGGGCAGCTTGGGCTGCTCTCCCGGCACGTAAGGGTTGAGCCCTTGCGCCACCTTGCTCCAATAGCGGCTCATGTTCGATCGGCCTGGATGTAGGGGTTGCGGGAAGACTTGAATTCTATGCGCAAAGGCGTGCCTTCCAGCTTGAAGGCGGCGCGGAACCGGGCTTCGAGATAGCGGCGATAGGAATCCGGCACGGCGTCCAGCGCGTTGCCGTGGATGACGATCAGCGGCGGGTTCTGCCCGCCCTGGTGCGCGTAGCGCAGCTTGGGCCGGAAAATTCCCTTGCGCGGCGGGGGCTGCTGCTCCACGGCCGCCTGCAGTTCGCGCGTGAGCCTGGGCGTGGAAAGCTTGGCGAACGCCGCCGCGTGGGCGGCGTCGACCGATTTGAGCAGCGCGTTGACCCCCTGCCCGCGCAGGGCGGACACGGTGTGCATGCGGGCGAAGGACAGGAACCTGAGCTTGCGCTCGAACTCGCGCCGGATGCGCTCGCGCTGGTCACTGTCCAGGCCGTCCCACTTGTTGATGGCCACGACCAGCGCCCTTCCCGTTTCGAGCACGAACCCAGCGATATGCGCGTCCTGGTCGGAAATTTCCGCGCGGGCGTCGAGCATCAGCAGCACCACGTTGCTGGCCTCGATGGCCTGCAGCGTCTTGATGACCGAAAACTTTTCGATGGCCTCGAAGACCTTGCCGCGCCGGCGCAGTCCGGCGGTGTCGATCAGCGTGTAGCGCTTGCCCGCGCGCTCGAACTCGATTTCGATGGCGTCGCGGGTGGTGCCCGGCAGGTCGAAGGCGATGACCCGTTCCTCGCCGAGCAGCGAATTGATCAGCGTCGACTTGCCGACGTTGGGACGGCCGACCACGGCCAGCTTGATGCGGTGGTCGGGCAGGTCCTGCGCCTGCTCGGGCGGGGTGTCGCCGGAGCCATCGCCGGCATCGTCCGGCGTCTCGGCCAGTTCCCGCAGGGCGAGGTCGATCAGGTCGACTATGCCGTCGCCATGCGCGGCGGATATGGCATGCGGCTCGCCCAGGCCCAGTTCGTGGAATTCGGCGACCGCCGAACCGTGGGCCATGCCTTCGGCCTTGTTGACCGCGAGCAGCACGCGCTGGCCGGAACGGCGCAGCAGGCGGGCGATTTCGTGGTCGTGCGCGTTGACGCCGGCCCGGGCGTCGACCAGGAAAATCACCACGTCGGACTCGGCGATCGCCTGGCGCGTCTGCCGCGCCATTTCGAGCAGGATGCCGCTCTTGGCGACCGGCTCGAAGCCACCCGTGTCGATGGCGATGAAGGGAATGTCGCCGACCCGCCCCTCGCCGTAATGGCGGTCCCGGGTCAGGCCGGAGAAATCGGCGACCAGGGCGTCGCGGGACCGGGTCAGGCGATTGAACAGCGTGGACTTGCCCACATTGGGCCGGCCCACCAGGGCGACGACGGGCTTGAGCGGCACAGCGTCACTCGCTGGCGATCATGACCAGATCGCCGTCGCCGGTCTGCACCAGCACGCCTGCCCGGGTCGCGGTCAGCGGCGACACGATGGCCCCCCCGCCCACCGACAGGCGCGCCAGGAGATGGCCATCGCCGCTGGCCAGGAAGTGCACGTAGCCCTCGAAATCGCCCACGGCCACCGCCCCGCCCATGGCGGCCGGCGCCGACAGGTGGCGATTGCGCAGCGCGTCCTGCTTCCAGATATTGCGGCCGCCGTCGAGCGCGAAGGCGTACATGACGCTGTTCTGGTCCGGCGCATAGGCGAACGAGCCATCGAGCGTCATGCCCGAGGCGCCGGAGAAGTCCTTGGCCCAGATGGCGCGGCCGCCGGCCGACACGTCGAAGCATACGATGCGGCCCTGGTAGGCCACGGCGCACATCAGCCGGCCCGCGATCTGCGGCGCGCCGACCACGTCGGTCACGCGCTCGAGATCGCTGGCGCCGCGCGGGGTCGCGACGATGCCTTCCCATTGGACATTGCCGGTCCCGGCATTGATGGCCATGATCTTGCCGCCCGGCAGGCCGGTGATGACCAGGCCTTCGGCCATGACCATCTGGCTGGGGCTGCGCAGGGCCAGTGCGGGGCCGGGGCGCTGCACGCTCCAGAGTCGCTCGCCGTTGTCGGCGTTGAATGCCTGGATGCGGTAGTCGCCGCTGCGCACCACGACCACCCCGTTGCCGACCACCGGAGGGATGTCGACTTCGCTGGTCGCCTTGGCGCGCCACTTGATCTTGCCCTGGTCGTCGAAGGCGACGATCTCGCCCTGCGGCGAGGCAACCGCGGTGGTGGTGCCGTCGCTGCCCACGCCCGCCGACAGCTTGGTCTCGGCCGAGCTGCGCCACGCCGGCCGGCCGCTGGCCAGGTCGTACTTGCCCACCGAACCGTCGGCCGCCGCGGCATAGATCGCGCCTTCGACTATGGCCGGCGCGAAGCCGATGCCGCCGCCCTTGCCCACCTGGGCTTTCCAGAGAGTGCGCACGGACAGCCCCGGCTTGTATTCGGTCAAGGGCACGGGATCGTAGCGGCCGTCGTCGTGGGAAAACAACGAGCAGGCGGCCAGGGCCAGCCCGGCCGCCGCCAGGCACGCGCCACGCGCGATGCGTCGGGAGAAGGAGATGGGCATCACGGTCATGCTCCGCTCAGGGCGTCGAGTTTGAGTTGCACGACAGGCGTCAGCGAGTGGCCGGCGCCGAGGGCGTCGATGGCGCCCTGCCAGGCCTTGCGGGCCTCGTCGCGTTTGCCCTGGGCCGCCAGGATGTCGCCGCGCCGATCGGCGTACAGCGCCGCGAACGCGGGCGGCGGATCCCTGAGCTGGGCCAGCGCGTCGTCGTATTGCTTCTGGTCGAGCAGCAGGCCGGCCAGTCTCAGGCGCGCCAGCGGCGCCAGCGCCGCATCCTTGCCCTGGGCCACCCATTCGAGCTGCGCGCGCGCGCCCTGGGCGTCGTTCTGGGCCTGCAAGGCCTTGGCCGCCACCAGGGCGCCGCGCGCGGCGTAAGGCGTGCCGGCATAGTCGTCCCGCAAGGTGGCGCTGGCCGCCTTGACGCGCGCCACCGCGTCGTCGCCGGACTGGCCGGCGGCGTCTTCGAGCGCCTCGAAATAGCCCATCGCCTGGCTGGCGCGGTGCGTCTGATACCACTGCCATCCCCGCCAGCCGAACACGGCGGCGGCCGCGATCACCACCACGGTCAGGACCATGGAACCGTAACGGCCCCACCACGCCTTCATGGCGTCGAGCTTTTCCTGTTCGTCGAGATCGTATGCCATCTTAAATTTTCCGTTTCAAAAACTCGGCGAGCTGGCCGAAGGGCACCCGCTCCTGCCGGGAGGCGTCGCCGCCCTGCCCGCGCAGCATCTTGACGCCGGCCGCGCCGGCCTCCAGTTCCTCGGCGCCAAGGATAACCGCAAGCAGGGCTCCGCTGGCGTCGGCGCGCTTGAACTGGGACTTGAAGCTCGCCGCGCCGGCATGCACGACGACCGACAGCCCCGCGTCGCGCAGCGTCTCGGCCACCTGGGCCGCCTTGCGCTGGGCGTCGTCCCCCTGGTGGGCGACATAGACGTCGCATTCCGGGTGGGCGGCGGCTTCGCCCGCCTGCTCCCACAGGTCGAGCAGGCGTTCCATGCCGATGGCGAAACCCACCGCGGGCGCCGGCTTGCCGCCCAGCAGTTCGACCAGGCCGTCGTAGCGGCCGCCGCCGCACACGGTGCCCTGGGCGCCCAGGCGGTCGGTGACCCATTCGAACACGGTGAGATTGTAGTAATCCAGGCCGCGCACCAGCCGGGGATTCAGGCGATAGGCGATGCCGGCGTCGGCCAGCCGCCCGCACACGCCGTCGAAATGCGCGCGGCTGGCCTCGCCCAGGAACTCGGAGAGGCGGGGCGCGCTGTCGGCCATTTCCTGCATGGCCGGATTCTTGGTGTCCAGCACGCGCAGCGGATTGGAATGCATGCGGCGCAGGCCGTCCTCGTCGAGCACGCCGCGGTGGCGCTCCAGGTGCTCGATCAGCGCCGTGCGATGGGCCGCGCGCTCTCCGGGCTGGCCCAGCGAATTGAGTTCGAGGCGCACGTCGGACAGCCCCAGTCGCCGCCAGAGGCGGGACAGCATGACGATCATTTCGGCGTCGATGTCCGGACCCGCGAAGCCCAGAGCCTCGACGTCGATCTGATGGAACTGGCGGTAGCGGCCGCGCTGCGGACGCTCGTGCCGGAACACCGGCCCCAGCGAGTAGACCCGCTGCGGGCGGTCGTACAGCAGGTTGTGCTCGATGGCCGCGCGCACGATGCCCGCGGTGAACTCGGGCCGCATGGTCAGCGATTCGCCGTTGAGCGCGTCGGTAAAGGTGTACATCTCCTTTTCGACGATGTCGGTGACTTCGCCGATGCCGCGCGCGAACAGGCGGGTGTGCTCGAGCACCGGCGTGCGAACGTTGCGGTAGCCGTAGGCACGCAGCCACTCGCGCACGATCTGCTCGAGCGACTCCCAGCGACCTCCGTCCTGCGGCAGGATGTCGTTCATGCCGCGGATCGCGGCGACTTTCTGGAATGCTTGCGTCATGTCAGTTCCGCCGGGCCGCCGCAGGGAGCTGGCGCGTTCCCTGGGGCATCGGCGAACATAGTGGGCGTGGGAGTCGTTTCATGTCGGTCGTGGATGGCGCGCCCGCGGGCGACGCGGGCGCGGGCGGTTTTCCTTGCTTATTGGTGGACTGCCTGGCCGCCGTAGCGGCGTGCGACGTATTGCTCGACGATGGCCTGGAACTCCTGGGCGATGTGTTCGCCCTTGAGCGTCACGGTGCGTTCGCCATCGATGAAGACCGGCGCGGCCGGCACTTCGCCGGTGCCCGGCAGGCTGATGCCGATGTCGGCATGCCGGCTTTCGCCGGGACCGTTGACCACGCAGCCCATCACGGCCACGTTCATGGTCTCGACCCCGGGATACCGGGCCTTCCAGAGCGGCATCTGGCGGCGCAGATAGGACTGGATACTGTCGGCCAGTTCCTGGAAGAAGGTGCTGCTGGTACGGCCGCAGCCGGGGCAGGCCACGACCATGGGCGTGAAGGCGCGCAAACCCATGCTCTGCAGGATTTCCTGGGCCACCAGGACTTCGCGCGCCCGGTCGCCGCCCGGTTCGGGCGTGAGCGAGATGCGGATGGTGTCGCCGATGCCTTCCTGGAGCAGGACGCCGACGGCGGCCGTCGACGCCACGATGCCCTTGCTGCCCATGCCGGCCTCGGTCAGGCCCAGGTGCAGCGGATAGTCGCAGCGCGAGGACAGGTCGCGATACACCGCGATCAGGTCCTGCACGTGGCTCACCTTGCACGACAGCAGGATGCCGTTGGGCGACAAGCCGAGTTCTTCGGCCCGTTGCGCGTTGCTGATGGCCGAGACGACCAGGGCGTCGCGCATGACGGCCCGGGCGTCCCAGGGCACGGCGCGCCGGCCGTTGTCGTCCATCATGCGCGCCATGAGCTCGTGGTCCAGGCTGCCCCAATTGACGCCGATGCGTACCGGTTTGTCGTGGCGGCAGGCGACCTCGATCATCTGCGCGAAGTTGTCGTCGCGCTTCTTGCCGCCCCCCATGTTGCCGGGGTTGATCCGGTATTTGGACAGCGCCTGGGCGCAATCGGGAAACTGGGTCAGGAGCTTGTGGCCGTTGTAGTGGAAATCGCCCACCAGCGGCACCGACACGCCCATGCGGTCGAGCTGCTCGCGGATGGCGGGCACTTCGCGCGCGGCTTCCGGCGTATTGACGGTGATGCGGACCAGTTCCGACCCCGCGCGCGCCAGCTCCGCCACCTGGATCGCCGTGGCGACGGCGTCGGCGGTATCGGTGTTGGTCATGGACTGCACCACCACCGGCGCGTCGCCGCCCACCCGCACGGCCTGGTCGCCCCAGCGCACGACCGCCTGGCGGGTCTTGCGCCGGAGGGCCGGCCCCAGCGACGGCTGGGCGCGATCGGGAGGAATCGGGGACGCTGCTTGCATTTATTGCCTGAAGCGTGAAAGCCAGTCGAAGGACAGCCAGTGGCCGGGCAGCCAGCCCTGCCAGAAGGCATAGCCGATGCCGGCGATCAGCACCGCCAGGATCACGGCCAGCCACAACAGCGAACCGTAGGCCCGCTCGGGTTCGGTGCTCGGGCCCAGAACGTGATGGGATTGGCCGAGGCCCAGGGGCGTACCGGCCCCCAGTTGCGGGCCGAGAGCGGTCGCGACAGCCTGGCCGTCGGCTTCCAGCAGCCTGGCGTAATTGCGCACCAATCCCCGCAGCGAGACGCCTTGCGGCAGTTCGGACCAGCGCTCGCTTTCCAGGGCGTCGATCTGGCGCACGGAAAACTTGAGACGGGAGGAGACCTCGTCGAGCGACCAGCCCTTGGCTTCGCGCAGTTGCCGCAGCATGGCTCCCACTGTCCCGGCCGCCATGGCGAGGCCAGCGGCCGGCGTGTCGACTTGCGCGTCCGGTTCCTGCGTCATGCGCGCATCTCCTTGATCGGGATCGACGGCCGTTGCGCCAGCCGCTCCCGCAGGCGGGTGCGGTCCTTGACCTCGCCGGCCAGTTGTCCGCAGGCCGCGTCGATGTCGTCGCCGCGCGTCTTGCGCACGGTGGTGATGGTGCCCGCGTCCATGAGGCGCTGGGCAAACACCTTGACGCGAGCCGACGGCGAACGCTTCAGGCCGGATTGCGGAAAAGGATTGAAGGGTATCAGATTGATCTTGCAATGCACGCGTCGCGCCAGCGCCGCCAGTTCGCGGGCATGCGCGTCGGTATCGTTGACGCCGTCGAGCATGACGTACTCGAACGTGATGAAATCGCGCGGAGCGCGTTCAAGATAGCGCTCGCAGGCCGCCAGCAGTTCATCCAGCGGATACTTGCGGTTCAGCGGCACCAGGTGGTCGCGCAGCGCGTCGTTGGGCGCGTGCAGCGAGACGGCCAGCGCCACCGGGCAATCCTGCGCCAGGCGGTCCATCATGGGCACCACGCCGGAAGTGGACACCGTGACGCGGCGCCGCGACAGTCCGTACGCATTGTCGTCGAGCATGAGACGCAGCGCGGTCACGACCTGGTCGTAGTTGAGCAGCGGCTCGCCCATGCCCATCATGACGACATTGCTGATCGCCCGCGCATCGGCGCCGGCCTTGGCCGAAGGCAGCCGGGCGGACCCGTGGTCGGATTCGAGCACGCGGCGCGCATGCCAGAGCTGGCCGATGATTTCGGCGGCGCCGAGGTTGCGGTTGAAGCCCTGGTGGCCGGTGGAACAGAACCGGCAGGCCACGGCGCAACCGGCCTGACTGGAAATGCACAACGTGCCGCGATCGTCTTCCGGAATGAAGACCGATTCGATTGCGTTGCCCTGCCCCACGTCGAACAACCACTTGCGGGTGCCGTCGGTCGAGCGCTGCTCGGTCAGGACGGCGGGCGCGGAAATCTCGCAATCTTGCGACAACCGGACACGGAAATCGCGCGCCAGGTCGCTCATGGCGTCGAAATCGGCCGCGCCGCGCTGGTGTATCCAGCGCTGCAACTGCCGCGCGCGAAAGGGCTTGCCGCCCCAGCGCCCGACCAGTTCGGTCAGGGCGGCGGCGTCGAGTCCCAGAAGATTTACGCGTTCGGCGGTTTCCATGTCGGGTCGGGGCCGGAGCCCGGGCGGAGCGGCTCAGCGGCTGTGGATGGTGATTTCGGGAAAGAAGAAGGCGATTTCGACCCGGGCGGTCTCGGGCGCGTCCGAACCGTGCACGGCGTTGGCGTCGATGCTGTCGGCGAAATCGGCGCGGATGGTGCCCGGCTCGGCCTTCTTGGGATCGGTGGCGCCCATGAGGTCACGGTTCTTCTGGATGGCGCTCTCGCCTTCCAGGACCTGCACGAACACCGGACCGGACACCATGAAGTCCACCAGATCCTTGAAGAACGGGCGCTCCTTGTGCACGGCATAGAAACGCTCGGCGTCGGCGCGCGAGAGCTGCAGCATGCGCGCCGCGACCACCTTCAGGCCGGCCTGCTCGAAACGGGCCACGATCTGGCCGATCGCATTCTTGGCCACGGCATCGGGCTTGATAATCGAGAGGGTACGTTCGATGGACATCGGAAACTCCAAGGTTGACGGGTCCGCACCGGTTCAGGGTTTCGCTCGGGTCCCCGGGGTGCCGGGATGCGGATTTGTTCAATGAAAACAGAGACTTCTAAAAGATTTTCAGTAACCGGGTATTCTAACATGTCCCTGCCCGCGCCTACATCATAAAATTGCGGGTTTGCCCGGGCAGCGAACCGCCCGCACGCAAGACAGCCGGAACCCGCAATGACCGAATCCTCCACTCCGAACGACGCCACGCAACTGTCCAAGAGCTACGAACCCGCCGAGATCGAATCGCGCTGGTACGCCGAATGGGAGCGACGCAAATATTTCCAGGCCGGCCGGCACGTGCCGGCCCCTGAATCGCAGGACCGACCCTACGCCATCCAGTTCCCGCCGCCCAATGTCACCGGCACCCTGCACATGGGGCACGCGTTCAACCAGACCATCATGGACGGGCTGATCCGCTACCACCGCATGCTGGGCGACGATACGGTCTTCATCCCGGGCACCGACCACGCGGGCATCGCCACGCAAATCGTGGTGGAGCGCCAACTGGACGCCCGGAATCTGTCGCGCCATGACCTGGGCCGCGAGAAATTCGTGGAAAAGGTCTGGGAATGGAAGGAGCGATCCGGCAACACGATCACCGGCCAGGTGCGCCGGCTGGGCGCCTCGGCGGACTGGCCGCGCGAATATTTCACCATGGACGAGCGCATGTCGCGCGGGGTGGTCGAGACCTTCGTGCGCCTGTACCGCGAAGGCCTGATCTACCGCGGCAAGCGCCTGGTCAATTGGGATCCCAAGCTGCTGACGGCGGTCTCGGACCTGGAAGTGCAGTCCGAGGAAGTCGACGGCCACATGTGGCATATCCTGTACCCCTTCGTCGACGGGCCGCAGACCATCGTGGACAAGGACGGCGACACGGTCACGCTGCGCGGCATGACCATCGCCACGACACGCCCGGAAACCATGCTGGCCGACGGCGCGCTGTGCGTGCACCCCGAGGATCCCCGCTACAGCCACCTGGTCGGAAAGAAGGTCGAACTGCCGCTGTGCGACCGCGACATCCCGATCATCGCCGACGATTTCGTCGACCCGGATTTCGGCACCGGCTGCGTCAAGATCACCGGCGCCCACGATTTCAACGATTATGCGTGCGCGCTGCGCCACGATATTCCGCTGATCGTCATCTTTACCCTGGACGCGCACATCAACGAGAACGGACCCCGGCAGTTCCAGGGCCTGGAGCGGTACGAGGCGCGCAAGGCCGTGGTGGCCGAACTGGAAGCGCAGGATTATCTGGTGCGCGTCGAACCGCACAAAATGATGCAGCCCAAGGGCGACCGCACCGGCGTGGTGCTGGAACCCATGCTGACGGACCAATGGTTCGTGGCCATGAGCCAGCCGGCGCCGGAGGGCACGCTGCATCCCGGCAAGAGCATCACCGAGGTCGCGCTCGAGGTCGTGGCCGACGGGCAGGTCAGGTTCTACCCCGAGAACTGGACGACCATCTACAACCAGTGGCTCAACAATATCCAGGATTGGTGCATTTCCCGCCAGTTGTGGTGGGGCCACCAGATCCCCGCCTGGTACGCGGAAGACGGGCAGGTCTTCGTGGCCCATTCCCAGGCCGAGGCCGAGGAACAGGCGCGCGCGGCGGGCGCAGCCGGCCCGCTGCGCCGCGACGAGGACGTGCTGGACACCTGGTTCTCCTCGGCGCTGGTCCCCTTCACCACGCTGGGCTGGCCGCAGGAGACTCCCGACCTGAAGCGCTATCTGCCGTCGAGCGTGCTGGTCACCGGTTTCGACATCATTTTCTTCTGGGTGGCGCGCATGGTCATGATGACCACGCACCTGACCGGCCAGGTGCCGTTCCGGCACGTCTATGTGCACGGCCTGATCCGCGACGCGGACGGCCAGAAGATGAGCAAGTCCAAGGGCAACACGCTGGATCCGGTGGACCTGATCGACGGCATCGACCTGGAAGAACTGGTCGCCAAGCGGACCTACGGCCTGATGAACCCCAGGCAGGCGGGAACGATCGAGAAGGCCACCCGCCGCCAGTACCCCGAGGGCATCCCGGCCTTCGGCACCGATGCGCTGCGCTTTACCATGGCGGCCTACGCCACGCTGGGACGCAACATCAATTTCGATCTCAAGCGCTGCGAGGGCTATCGGAATTTCTGCAACAAGCTCTGGAACGCGACCCGCTTCGTGCTGATGCACACCGAGGGCCACGACCTGGCGGGCGTCGAGGCCGGCGAGCCGTCCTTTGTCGACCGCTGGATCGTCAGCCAGCTGCAGCGGGTGGAAGCCGAGGTGGCGCGGGGCTTTGCCGACTACCGTTTCGACAACGTCGCCAACGCCATCTATCGCTATGTCTGGGACGAATACTGCGACTGGTACCTGGAGCTGGCCAAGGTACAGTTGCAGCAAGGCACGCCGGCCCAGCAGCTCGCCACGCGGCGCACGCTGATCCGGGTGCTGGAAGCCGTCCTGCGCCTGGCGCATCCCGTCATTCCCTTCATCACCGAAGAGCTGTGGCAGAAAGTCTCGGTGGCGGCGGGCAAGCGCGCCGAAGGCCAGCCGGGCAGCGTCAGCGTGCAGCCCTATCCCCGGGCGGACATGGAGCGGCTGGATGGGCTCGCCGAAGCCGCCGTGACCGAGCTCAAGGCGCAGGTCGAGGCCGTGCGCGCGCTGCGCAGCGAAATGGGCCTGTCGCCGGCGCAGAAAGTGCCGTTGGCGACGCAGGGCGAAGCCGCGACGCTGCGCATGAACGCCCCCTACCTGGCCGCCCTGGCCAAACTGAGCTCGGTCGATATCGTCGACGAACTGCCCGATGACGGGGCGCCCGTGCAGGTCGTGAACCTGGCGAAGCTGATGCTGCGCGTGGAAATAGACATCGCCGCCGAGCGGGCCCGCCTGGACAAGGAAATCGCCCGGCTGCAAAGCGAGATCGCCAAGGCCGGGGGAAAATTGTCGAACGCGAACTTCCTGGAGCGCGCGCCGGTGGCCGTGGTCGAACAGGAAAAGGCGCGGATGGCCCAGTTCACGGAAACGCTGGACAAGGTGCGCGAACAGCGCGACAAGCTGAAGGCATGAGACGCGGGGCGACGCGGCCGGCGGCTCAGTCCGGGCCCGCCAGTCGTCGCAGGAACCGCTCGTCCTCGGGCGTGAGCCAGCCCTGCGCGCGGGCCTGCTCGATCAGTTCGGGACGGCGCCGCGCCGTCAGGCGCAGCGATTGTTCGCGGCGCCAGCGCGCGATCTGGGCATGGTGCCCCGACAGCAGCGGCGCCGGCACGGCCTGCCCTTCGTAGAGCTCGGGCCGGGTGTAATGGGGGCTGTCCAGCAGGCCCGAAAGATCCGGATTGAAGGAATCCTGGCGCGCCGAATCGCCGTCGTTCAGCGCGCCTGGCAGCAGCCGGACGGCGGCGTCGATCATGGCGAGCGCGGCGATTTCCCCGCCGGAAAGCACGAAATCGCCCAGGGACCATTCCTGGTCGACGCAACGCTCCAGGAAACGCTGGTCGACCCCTTCGTATCGGCCGCAGACCAGGACCGCGCCCGGCCCCGCCGCCAGTTCTTCGGCCGCCCGCTGATCGAAGCGGCGGCCGGCGGGCGTAAGCAAGGCGACGGGGGCCGCCGGCGCTCCCTGCCCTTCGCGCGCGGCGCGCGCGGCATTCACGGCGCCTTCGAGCGGGCCGGCCATCATGACCATGCCCGGCCCGCCGCCGTAAGGCCGGTCGTCCACCGTCCGATGCACGTCGCGCGTGAAGTCACGCGGATTCCAGGCATGCAGGGCCCACAACCCGTTGGCATGGGCGCGCCCCGTGATGCCCTGGTCGCGCACCGCGCCGAACATGTCGGGAAACAGGGTGATGACGTCGAAGCGCATGGGTGCAAGCATACCGCCCGGTTCAGAAGTCGGCGGGCCAGTCGCTGTCGATGCGGCGCGCGCCAAGGTCGACGCCGAGGATGTGCGCCGCCACGAAGGGCACCAGGATCTCGCGGGGACGGCCCTTCGCGTCCGGCATGGGTGCCAGTTGCGACGGGTCGACGGTGCCGGCCGGTTCGTCCGTCGGGCCGGCGCCTTGCGCGGCGGCCGTACCGGGACCCGGGTGGGTCGCCGCGCCGGAATGCGAGACGGGCGCCAGGCGCTCCACCTTGAGTATGGCGTGGGCTCCGTTGTCGAGGACTTCCGTCACCCGGCCGATCGGCGCCGGCGCGCCCCCGGCTTCGCCATAGAGCAGGCAGCCGATCAGGTCGACCCAGTAGTACTCGTCTTCTTCGGGAGCGGGAAATGCGCTGCGAGGCACGCAGACCGTCGCGCCGCGCCAGGCTTCGGCCGCGGTCCGGTCGTCGATGCCGGCCAGGGCCGCCACGATGGCGGCGCCCTGCCGGCGCGAAGTCGTTACATCCAGCGGTTCGGACGCCCGGGGGTCACGCGCTTCCCGCGACGGCGGGGCAAGCCACCAGCGGGACGCGGCAAGCAGCACGTCGGCCTGCGGCGAGTGCGGCTGTACCTTGATCCAGCCGCGCACCCCGTAGGCCGACACGACTCGGCCGAGCTCGACCAGATCGGACGGGGCCGCACTCTGGCGGGCGGCGCGCGACATGGACGGCCTTACGCCGCGGCGGCGGCTTTGGCGGAGTAGTCTTTGACCAGGCGCTCGACGGCGGGCGACAACTGGGCGCCATTGCCGGTCCAATGCTGGACGCGGTCAAGCGCGATGCGCAGGCGCTCTTCGCCTTCGTTGGCGACCGGATTGTAGAAACCCACGCGCTCGATGAAACGGCCGTCTCGGCGATTGCGCGAGTCGGTAGCCACCAGGTTGTAGAACGGACGCTTCTTGGACCCGCCACGGGCCATGCGAATCACCACCATAGGTAATCCTTTGAAAATGTTATGAAAAGCCGCCTAGGATAGCACCCCAAGGGGCCGATTGGCAACTGGACTTGCAAAAGAATCTACCAAAACAACGGTCGTCCCGCGGGCGACCCGGCGCATCCGGGGCGGTCCGCTTACCGGCGCTTCAGAAAATGCGTGGCGCGCGCGCCGGACTCGTGCTGCGCCACCAGCGCGTTGCCGGTCTGCCTGGCGAACGCCTGGAAGTCACGCACGGCATTGCGGTCGGTGGTCACCACCTTGAGCACCTGCCCGCTTTCGAGTTGCGCCAAGGCCTTCTTGGCGCGCAGGATGGGCAGCGGGCAGAGCAAGCCACTGGCGTCCACTTCGAGGTGGAACATGGGCGGGACGCCGGCCTCGGCGGTATTGTCGGTCATGACGGGATCTCCGGGGGTGCGCCGGCCCAGGGGCCGGCGCACCCGCGTACATGTTACAGCCGTTCGTCCACCCACTGCCGGACACTGGCGATGGCTGCCGGCAAGGCGGCCGTATCGGTGCCTCCGCCCATGGCCATGTCGGGCCGGCCCCCGCCCTTGCCGCCGATCTGGCCGGCGACGAAGCCCACCAGTTCGCCCGCCTTGACGCGGTCGACCAGGTCGGAGGTCACGCCGCCAACCACGCTGATCCGGCCGTCGGGCGCGCCGGCGGCGAGCAGCACCACGGCCGACTTGAGGCGATCCTTGAGCTGGTCGACCATGCCGCGCAGCGCCTTGGGATCGACCTCGCCGATGCCGGCCGCGAGCATTTTGACGCCCTTGACCTCGATTGCGGACTTGGCCAGATCGTTGCCGGCGCTGGCCGCCAGCTTGCTGCGGGCCTGGTCCAGGTCTTTTTCGAGGGCGCGCAGTTGCTCCTGCAGTTGCGCGATGCGCTCGGGCAATTCGGCAGGCTGGGCCTTGAGGGCCCCCGCGGCGCGGTTGAGCGTGGCGTTGAGATTCTGGACCCAGCCCAGTGCGTTGTCGCCGGTGATGGCCTCGACCCGCCGCACGCCGGCGGCCACGCCGCCTTCGGAGACGATCTTGAACAGGCCGATGTCGCCCGTGCGCGCCACATGGGTGCCGCCGCACAACTCGCGGGAAAAACCGATATCGAGCACGCGGACCGTGTCGCCGTATTTCTCGCCGAAGAGTGCCATGGCTCCCCCGCTCACCGCTTCGTCGTAAGGCATGACGCGGGCCTGGGTCGGGCGGTTGGCGAGGACTTCGGCGTTGACGATGGCTTCCACCTTGGCAATCTGATCCGCGGTCAACGGCGCGTCGTGCGCGAAATCGAAGCGGGTCTTGTCGGGATCGACCAGCGAGCCGCGCTGCTGCACGTGCGAACCCAGCACCTGGCGCAACGCCTTGTGCATGAGATGGGTCGCCGAATGGTTGCGCACGGTGCGGGCGCGCCGCACGGCGTCCACCCGCGCACGCACGCGATCGCCGACCGACAGCATCCCGCCCTGCGCCCGGCCGTGATGGCCGAAGACGCCCGCCTGGATCTTGAGCGTGTCGTCGACATCGAACCGGGCCCCGGCCGCAGTCTCGATGGTCCCCATGTCGCCGACCTGGCCGCCCGATTCGGCATAGAACGGCGTGGCGTCGAGCACGACGACGGCGTGCTGCCCCTGCCGCACCTGGTTCACGGCGGTGCCTTCGACATACAACGCCAGGATCCCGGCCTCCAGTTCGAGATGCTCGTAGCCTTCGAAGCGGGTCTCGGCGCCTTCGTAGGCCAGGCCTTCGGCGGCCTTGAACTTCCCGGCGGCCCGGGCCTGCTCGCGCTGGCGATTCATGGCGGCGTCGAACCCGGGCAGGTCCACCTCGACCCCCCGCTCGCGGCAGATATCCGCGGTCAGGTCGACGGGGAAACCGTAGGTGTCGTAAAGCGTGAACAGCGTCATGCCATCCAGTTGCGCCCCCGGCTTGACGCTCGCCAGCGCCGCGTCGAGGATCTTCATGCCGTTCTCCAGCGTTTCGCCGAAGCGTTCCTCTTCCTGGCGCAGCACCTGGGCTACCCGCTCGGCCGCCTGCGCCAGCTCGGGGTAGGCCTGGCCCATTTCGGCCACCAGGTCGGGCACCAGGAGATAGAAAAAGGGCTTGCTCTGTCCCAGCTTGTAGCCGTGCCGCAGCGCGCGCCGGATGATACGGCGCAGCACGTAGCCGCGGCCTTCGTTGCCGGGGATGACACCGTCCACCACCAGGAAGGAGCAGGCGCGGATATGGTCGGCGATCACCTTGAGCGAGTTGTCGGACAGGTCGGACGCGCCGGTCTCGCGGGCCGCGGCCGCGATCAGGTTGCGGAACAGATCGATTTCATAGTTGGAATGCACGCCCTGCAGCACGGCCGCGATGCGCTCCAGGCCCATGCCCGTGTCCACGCAGGGACGGGGCAGCGGCGTCATGTTGCCGGCCGCGTCGCGCTCGAACTGCATGAACACCAGATTCCAGATCTCGATGTAGCGATCACCGTCTTCGTCGGGCGACCCGGGAGGGCCGCCCGCGACTTCGGGCCCATGATCGTAGAAAATCTCGGAACAGGGCCCGCAGGGGCCGGTATCGGCCATCTGCCAGAAATTGTCGGAGGCGTAGCGCGCGCCCTTGTTGTCGCCGATGCGGACGATGCGCTCGGCCGGCACGCCGATCTCGCCGGCCCAGATGCCATAGGCTTCGTCGTCTTCCTGGTAGACGGTGACCCAGAGCTTCTCGGCCGGCAGCCGGTAGACGGCCGTGAGCAGTTCCCAGGCATAGCGGATGGCGTCACGCTTGAAGTAGTCGCCGAAGCTGAAATTCCCGAGCATCTCGAAGAATGTGTGATGGCGGGCGGTGTAGCCCACGTTCTCGAGGTCGTTGTGCTTGCCGCCCGCCCGCACGCTGCGCTGCGCGGACGTCGCGCGGGTATACGAACGGGTTTCCTTGCCGGTGAACACGTCCTTGAACTGCACCATGCCCGAATTGGTGAACAGGAGGGTCGGATCGTTGGCCGGCACCAGCGAGGACGACGGCACGATGGTATGCCCCTGCGACTGGAAAAAACCCAGGAATTTCTGGCGGATTTCGGACGATTTCATCGGGACGGACGGGATATTTAGGCGAATTTTTCATTATAGAGGCTGTCCCGCTACGCCACGCACACATAACCGGTGGTCCATCCCTCGGTGTCCAGCCACTTGCCGCCGGCCGAGACGATGACCGCCTTGTAGCCTTTCGGGCAGGAGCACTTGCCGGTCCGCGGATTGGCGGTGGACTCGCCGGTGTAGTGCTTGCAGCCGTAGGTCGAATTGCGGGCATAGGCGCCGCCGAATCCGCCCTCCGCGCCCAGCCATTTTCCCGAGCGGCACCACAGCAGGCCTCCGTCCGGATCCCGGGCCACCAACCCCTTGCCGTCGCAGGCCGCGCCGGCCTGGACCACGGCGCCGACCTGAAGATAGCCTCCGGCGGCGATATCTCCTTTCACGGTGAGCCTGCCTTGCAGATCGGGATCGCGGGTGTCCCGCATGCGCACGAAGCGGTCGAAGCCCGCGGCGTCCAGGCCGGCGTAGGCGGCCACCGTGCCCTGCGGTAAGGCGGTCTCGCCCGGCAGGGGATTGGCGAGGTCGAACAAGGCTCCCCGCACGCGACCGGCCGCCCAGTCGTAAACCGCCCCGCCATATCCGCCCGTCGCCTGCACCACCCCGCCGATCAGGGAGGGATCGACGTCGTCGTCCCCGGGGCGGCGCACGGGCTCCAGGGTATGCACGACCGCGTGGACGCGGCATTGCGCGCCGGGACAGGCGTCGCGCAGGACGCGGATGGCGGCGCCCGCGCCCAGTGGCGGTCGTTCCGGAAAGGAGGACGGAAGATGTCCGTGCGCCTTCAGTTCGGCCAGGGTCGGCGCGTAGGGATCGGCGTAACCGGAGTCGGAACCGGCCTGGCCGGCCGCCAGGGTGTCGTAGTCCTGTACCAGCATGCGATCCACGGCCTGCCGCACGCCCAGCAGCCAGCGGCCGGTGGACTCGGCGGCCGCGTCATCGACGCGGTTGGCCAGCGTGCTGGCTGCCCATACGGCGGCCAGCCCGGCCGCCGCGGCGGCGATGGCGAATTCCAGCAGGACGAAGCCCCGTTCCAAGGTCTGTCTGGCCATGTGACGCCCTCAACGCACGGTGAACACGAAGGTATTGCTGTCGCCCTCGGCACACTGCGCATCGGCCAGGATCGGGTCGTAGGGCACGGGCGGCTCGGCGACGGTATCCTTGACCGTGACCGCACCGGCGCGACCGGCCACCGTAATGATGTCGGAAACGCGCTGCATCACCGAAGCCAGCGCGGGACACGCCGCGTCATTGACATCGTCGAGGGTGAGCGTGAATCCCGATCCCATGCCGCCCTCTCCCACTCCGGCCGGCGCCAGCACGATGGTTCCGCTGCCGGCGATCCCGCCGCCGCCCAGGCCATGAGCGACCACCGCAGCCGACCCGTTCCCGGCGACCGAAACGACGCTGGAACTGCGCAGCGCGTTGGCCAGGCTGCCCGTGTCGATGAGCCGATACGGAGCCGTGCCCGCTCCTTGCGCATTGGCTTTCATGCGCGCGACGAAGCGCTGCAGTTCCTCGCCCACCTTCGGCACTTTGTTCTCGATCACGTAGGAGTTGATGGCCGGAATGCCGGCGATGGCGATCAGCAGCACGATCGCCGTGACGATGGACACCTCCACCAGCGAGAATCCGTGCTGCGCCCCCGGCGCACGACAGGCCGGGCAAGGGCGGATGGCGGGAACGGGCATGGCGACTCCTTGAACGAAGAGGATGGTGAAGAGAAGGTTGCAAAAGGGAATTGGTCGCGGCGACCCCGGCCGGTCAACGACCGGCGTAATACTCGGTCAGCGAGCGGCGCAGCTCGTCGATGGCGGCGTAGTGCCATAGCAGCAGACCCAGCAGCACGCCCACCGAGGCCAGCAGCAAGGCCCACCTGAGTACGGCGGCCTGCGCCGCGACCCGGCGCAGCACATGCGACTCCAGGCGCAAACGCGTGCGCTGCATGCCGGCATCCATGCCGCGGGTCTGGATCATGTCGGCCATGAACCAGCCGGTCTCGCGATCGATCATGCCCGTCTCGAAGATATCGCCGCCGGTCAGGCCGGCGTCGGTGCGCGCGATCATCCTGGAGAAGTGCCAGGCCTGCCACGGGCTGGCGCCTTGCGCCTGCATGGCCAGCGCATCGCGCAGCCGGATGCCCACGTTGCCCCGCTGGCGCACCAGGACGGACAGCATGGACAGGAACCGGATGGCGTGCATGTCCCGGTAGAGACGCCAGATGGCCCAGCGGTCGAGCCTGGCGCGCCCCCGGCCCGTGTAACGGGGCAACGACCAGGCCGCCAGCCAGCAAAGCGAGGCGGTGGCGGTCAGCGCGAGGGGCCATGCGGCCTGGACCAGATCGCCCAGCGCGAACAGCCTGCGCGCGATGGGTCCGTAGTATTCCTGCGGAACGACGGCGAACACATGCTTCAGACGGGTGACCGTGTGGAACGGGACGGCGAGCAGCATGCCGAAGGCGACGGCGGTCGCGGCCAGGCCGGCCGCCGCCGTGCCGGACACGGCGCGGCGCGCCGATTCGACCAGGCGCACGGCGCGCGCGAGATCGCGCAGGGTTGCCGGCAACGCGCCCGCCCCGGCATGCTGGGCCGTGCCGATCAGCAGCAGATCGTCGTGCGGCACCGTGCCGTGCCAGGCGGCATACAGATCGCCACCCGCCTCTTGATAGGCCCGTGCCCAATGGGAGGCAAGCACCCCGCGCACGGAGGCGGGACCATAGCGCCGCGCATCGTCGTCGAACATATCGCGCAGCGAACGGCGGCCGGCGGATCCTTCCAGCAGATCGGCCAGATACTCGTAATAATCCGCGCGCCGGGAGCGGAACCGCCAGGCGGCCCATGCCAGCTCCAGGGACGCCCGCGTCGGAAAGGCCCGCCCGCGGCCGCGGCGCCAGGCGTCAAACATGGCCGCTCCTTTCGAGTTCGACCGTGGCGTAGGCCTTGAAACGGGGCTCGACCTCGCGCGGATCGATTTCTCCCCGGCTCATCTTGTAGATCGCGCACTCCATGGCGCTCTTGCCTTCCATGTCGGGTTCGTCGTAGGCCGCCGTGCGCCGCGCCGCGTGGCATTTGCGCAGCCCCAGCGGATCCCCCTGGCGCAACCCGTCGAGGAAGGCCTCGTCGCGGCCGGGTTCGAGGATTTCCGCGGCCACGGTCCGGCCGCGCGTGCCATTGAGTTGCGGCAGGTGCGGCGCGGCGCAGGCGGGACACCCCTGCGGGTTGCGCACGCGCAGGGCACGCGGGTCCAGGTCGTACAGAGACTGGATGCGGCCCACCCAGGCGCGCCACCAGGCGCCGGGGCGCGGCATGCCGCGGGCGTCGTCGGCGCCGCGGAACAAGGCGTCGACCGGCATGGCGCATTCCGGGCACAACCTGGGCAGCAAGGCCTGGTAGACGAGCAGCTTGAGTATCCCGGGAGCGGCGAGGAAGTCGCGCGGCACGCCGATGAAATCCGAAGCCAGGCGTTCGCCGATCGCCAGCGCCGAACCGGCATGCACGGTGGTGTACAGGCTGATTCCCGAACCGGCGAGGTCCATGAAGGCGCGCCCGGTTTCCGCGTCCCGGATTTCGCCTATGAGAAGGTCGTTCATGGCGGAACGCTTGAGTGTCCTGAGCTTGGAGTCGAAAGGCGCGCCCTCCGCTTCGCTCAGGCTGCGTCCGACCGTGTTCTGCAAGGCGTTGGGAATGAGATATTCCACGGGATCTTCGAGCGTGATGACTTTGCGCCATTCCGGGATGGCGTGCATCATGGCCGCGATGGTCGTCGACTTGCCCGACCCCACCACGCCGGCGAGCACGACGGCGCCGCCTTCGGACAGGCAGGCGCGTTCCATGGCCTGCACCTGACCGGGCAGATAGCCCAGGGACTCCAGGTCGCTGGCGCGCACGGGTTCGTCCAGGCGCAGGATGCGCAGGCAGACCGACGGCCCCGCATCGGTGGCCAGGGAAGCCCAGCGCAGCATGATCGCGCGGCCGTCGACCTGCTGCCAGATCCGGCCCTGCTGCTCGACGAGGGGATCGAATACGGCGCCGTTGCCGCCGCGCACGTCCATCCAGGCCACGGCGGCGATTTCCAGGAGCGTGGAAGTGGGCATGCGCCGGAAGCGCTCGGGCGTGAGATAGCGCCCGCCTATCGTGTAGCGGACTTCGGATTCGGGCTGGCGGGTGCGAATGTTCAGGTGCAGATCGCTGGCATCGTGGCGTACGCCCCAGGCCACCAGGTCATGGAATGCCGTCGCCAGGCCGGTTTTTTGAGGGTCGGCGAGCACCGTGCGGCGTCGGCGCAGCGCATGGGCGGTCAATTGGCCGCGCGCCACCGCCAGCAGCATGGGCGCGGGCAGGATGTACACGCCCGGGTCCGCCAGGCGATGGCCGCGGGCGACCAGCATGCGCTCCAGTTCCGCGACCAGATCGCCCGCCGCGTCCTCGGCCAGCGCGAAGATCGCCGTGCTGCCGTCCTCGAGCGCGACGGGGCACAGGCGCGCCGCAAGCGAGGCCAGGTCGAAATCGTCCATGAGAGACCGCGCGAAGGCGGGTTCCAGGCAAGCGAGGTCGTCCTGGCCATCCAGCGCCTGGGCGGCGCGGATCGCGGCGGGAGGCGGGAATGGCGTCGCGGGCTCGCGCAGCAGTGTCAGGCGGCCGCGCCGGGTGCGTTCGAACATGGGCTACTCCAAAGCGGAAGACGGGGAGGGGTCGAGACAGGCGACCAGCGGCTGGCCGCGCTTGCGCAAGGAGACGCAGGCGCCGGTAATGGCGATCAGGTCGTAGCCGTCGGCGGTCGATTGCCGGCCTTCGGCCGCCTGGCGGCCGGAACGGTAGATCCGCAAGGCGTCGTTGACCAGCACTTCGGCTCGCAGCCCTGCGCCGACGCCGTAGATGGCGGCCACTCGCACGCGGTCGGCGGATGGCGCGCCCGTGCCGGACAAAGGTTCCGCGCCGGCGGGCCGCTCCTGCCGGGAAGGAACAAGCAATGCGCGTCGATTCGCCAGGGCCGCGGCGGCATCCATTTGCAGCAACTGGCGCACCGTCGGCGCTTCCGCCCAGGGATCCGGATCGATATCGGCCGGGGGCGAAGCGGCATGGACACACGAGGCGGCCAGCCACAACAACTGCGCCATGCCGATACGCCAGGCGTGGAAACGGGCGGACGGATCAGAATTTTTCATGGAGGACTCCTCGCAAGCTGGCCATGAGAAGACTGGAGGACAAGTCGGCTCGCTGGGCAGGCGCGATTTCCAGGCGCACGCTCTGCCAGGACACCGGCACGGCGTCGTAGGGCAGCAGCGCGAACGAGCGCAAAGGCCCCTGCAGCTCCAGCGTGCGGACCTGCGGCAAGGGCATCCCGGCGGGGCGCGGCACGGACTTGCCGCGCGGATCCTGGGGCAGGGAGAAGGCCGCGGGCCTGGATGCGCCCAGCTCGATGCGGGCGAAGGCGGGCCGCACGCGCTGCAAGGCGCTGGCGAAGCGCAGGTCGGTGTCCTTGGGCGCGGCCAGGCGGGCCCACTCCAGGGTGCGGCCCAAGACCGGCAGATCCCAGCGCAGTTCCGCGCCGTCGAGCGGCTGGAACCGCAAGCGCCACCCCGCGGGGACCGCAGCGGCGAGCGTGTCGTTGGCCGCATCGAGCCCCGAGCGCGAATAGTTCGCCCGGCATTGCCAGGCCATGGACGCAGGCTGGCAACGGACATCGCGCAGCGACCAGCCGCGAACCACGACGGGCAACGCCTGCAACGCCGCGAAGAGCCGCCCCGTTTCCCGCGCGCCCTGCACCCGGATTCCTTGCGCGTAAGCCGCGACGGCGCCGTGCCAGGCCTGGGCCGGCACGATCGGGGCCGGACGGCTGGCGTTCCCGAGCCCGTCGCGCGCCAGGCGCGCCACGTGCTGGCCGCCCCACAGGAACGCCAGCAGCACGGCCGCCACACGCAGCGGCAAAGGCAACCGGGCATGCCAGGCGCCCGCCGCCCGCAACGCGGCCGCGGGCGTCATGCCCGATGCCAGGGCCGTCAATCCGGGAGGCGGCGACTCCGCCGCGCCATGGACGACCAGGCCGGGATAGAGACGGGACAGTTGCGCAAGCGCCTGGCCAGCCTCGTCGGCCGAGGCATAGAGGCGATCCGTCCGGGCCACGACGGCGCCGCGATGCACGGCGGCCAGCCATGTGCCGTGCGGCGGCACGTCGAGCACGATGGCCGCGGTCGCCCCGGCATACAGGCTGGCGAACGCCTGCGCCGCCGCATACAGCGGCCCGCCCGCGGCGCGCCCGGCCGATCGCGGCAGGCGCAGCGTGCCCACCACGGTGGCGGGAGCGCCTCCGCATACGAAATGGCTGGCGCGCCGGTCCCGCACCCGGCGGCGCGCCAGCCGGCCGGGGTCGCCGCCGATCAACGGCGACCAGTCCAGTCCCAGGACCAGCGCCCCGGTCGCGCCCGGGATATCCGCAAGCACGACGCAGCCTTCCGGCCCGGCGAAAACGGTGCGCATGATCAGAACCCTTCTTCGAGGCGGGCGCTCACCAGGACCAGGGTCATGGTGCGGGTGTGGCCGGCATGGTCGGAGCCGCCGGTCGCCAGCGGCAGGTCCCTGCCCAGGCGCTGCCGCTCGTACTGGTCTTCGTTGCGGTCGAACCCCGAGATGACCACCGGCTGGCCGGGATGCAATTCGACCTGCTGCACCGTGCCGTTGCCGTCGATGGTGATTTGCTGGATCTGGACCTGGTTGCCGGTCTCGCCGAAGGTGACCGTCTTGAGCGGCTGGGCCACCGTATTGTCGTAGGCGATGGACAGCAGGATCTGTCCGTCTTGCTGGGCGTCGGGCACCACGGTCAGGAAGGTGCCCACCGTTTCTTCTTTCTGGCTGATGGAGACGGACGGCAGGGTGGACGCGACGCCGTCGGCCGACGCCGGCGAGAGCGCCGTGGTCTGCACTTGGTCGATATAGGAAAACGTGGTGCGCACGGCATGGGTGACGGGGCGGCGATTCAGGGCCAGGATGGGGACCCGCGTATGGCGCGCCACGGTGCCGATCTTGCTCAGGGCGGAGACGATGGCCCGGGACTCCCGGAACACGCCGCCCGCCTGGAGCGACAACAGCGCCGCGTCGGCTGCGGCTTGCGCTGGCGGCCCGGCCAGCGACGCCGCCGCCCGGCTTCCCGCGTAGACCAGATTCCAGTCTATGCCGGCTTCGTCGCGGTCGTCGATGATCAGGGTGACTTCCTCGAACATCAGGCGTACACGACGCGTCAGCGTGCGATTCTCGTGTTCGATGAAACGGGCTACGCGATCCAGCGCATCGCGCGTATCGGTGACGATGACCGAAGATCCCGCCCCGGTGGGCGCGGTCACCGTGCCGGCTCGGGTCAGGAATGGCTCGATCCGCGCCTTGACCGCCGCCAGGGCGTCTTGCGGCGGCACGGTCAGGCGGGTATTGGACGTGTTTTCGAACCCGCCGTTCTCGTTGGCCGAGCGCCCCAGGCGGATTTCGGCCTGCGCCGCGGAAGTCAGCGCGCGCACGTCGAACACGCGGGTTTCGGTGCGGTAGAACTCGATGGCGCCTTCGCGATAGCGCCAATACACGCCCAGGCGCCAGGCAAGGGAGTCGAGCACCTTGGGCAGGGGGTGGCGCCCGGTTTCGAACTCGGCTTCGTTCGGGACGGACAGCGAAGCCGTCGTCACGGCCGAATCCAGGCGGGGCAGGAAATCGGTCTGCGGCAGCAAGGCGTCGGGCGTGACACGCACAGGGATGCCGGTGGCGCGCGCGATGCGGTCGGCCAATACCGACAGGCCGGCCCGGCTGGGCGCGAACATGAGCGTGGTGTCGACATCCGCACGCAGCGCGGCCGGCAGGGTGACGTCCCGCGACAGCGGGCGGGCGGGCCCGGCCAGCCAGGGATGAAGCACTTCCTGGTCGGCCTGCCGGTCGGGCGCGCGTATGGCCTGGACGAAGGATTCCTGGCGGCGGTCGCTTTGCTGCAGGCGGCTGTCCGCGCGCTGCTGGAGTTCGGCGATCCGCGCCGGCAGGCCGCAGCCGGAAAGGACGGCCAGCATGGCTGCCGCAATGTAGCGGACGGCGCGGGTCACGACGGTTCTCCGCGCGCCACGGTGCGGTGGCAATGCTGGGCCAGCGGGATGACGCGCAACACGCGATTGGAGTAGAAACAAGGCTGCGCGGGGCGGTCCGCCAGCTCGGTGGAAGCCAGGAGATCGCGCACCGCCTTGCGGAAATCCGAGGTGAAGACCGCGGACCCCGCCAGGGGAATATCCACGTCCAGGGCCCAGTGCTCGGATTCGAACGTCCAGCCGGCCTGTTGCGCCCATCGGGACAGGACACGCCGCATGTTGTGGTCGGCCGGGCCAGCCTGGAAACGGGCGACGGCCGTCCGGCCGGGACCGCCTGCGGGCGGAACGACGGACCTGGCGCGCGGATTCGGCAGGCGGACCGGCGCGGGAGATGCGCCGGACGGTGCGGCCGTGCCGGCGATGGAAACCGGCGCCGCATGCTGCGCGCCGGGCGTGGCGGCCGGCGGCGCGCCGCCGCCGGGATCCCGCGCACCGGCAAGGGACGATGCGCCTGCGGCGCCCTGCGCCCGCAGGGAATCCACCCGCGCCTGCAAACCGCCCCCGCGCAGCAACAGGGTCGGCCAGACGCCATGCACGCGGACATAAGGATCCTGGCGGGCATACGGAACCAGGCGATCCCCGCCCGGCCCGCCGATGAAGATGGCCGGCACGGGCTGGCCGACGCGGAACTGCAGCCAGGTATCGCGGCCGTCGTCGAACACCTGCAAGGGCGCGACGCGGCGGTTGCCCGACAGCCGCCACCCGAAATCGTAGCGGGCGGTCGCGCCGGGCGCCGGCCAGACCGGTGCGTGGCCGGGAGACGGCCCGCCCGCCGCGCAACCGGCCAGCCCCGCCGCGCACCCCGCCGCCAATAGGAATCGCTTCATGAGTCACCTTGCAAGCATGGACCGCGAGACGGTCCGTGGCATGCATGGTGCCGCCACGCCGAAGCCCCAACAAGCGTGGCTTGTACGCATGGAGCAATCCGCCCTGTTCCGCGCCCCGCCCGCTTTTCCAAATGAACGAAGCGAAAAAAAGCGGAGCCCGAAGGCTCCGCTTTTCCTGAAGGCCGCCGCGCCGATCAGCGCTGCTGCATGATCGCCTTGCTCTGGTCGGCCGCTTCGTTCAGCGCCTGCACGGGCGGCACATTGCCCGACAGCGCCGCATCGAATTCCTTGTTCAGGACCGGCTCGATGCGGGCATAGTTGGCCAGCCGGAAACCCCGGTTGACCGCACCCGGGGCCGCGCGCAGGGACTCGACCAGTTGCTGCGCGCCGGGAATGCGGTTGTAGAAGGAAACATCCGCGGCGCGGAAAGCCGCTTCGGTCAGGGGCAGGAAACCGGTCCGCTGATGCCATTCGGCCGCGACGACGGGCTTGGCCAGGAACGCCAGGAAGGCCGCGGTGGCGCGGTTTTCGTCCTTGGAGTGGCCTTCGACCGCCCACAGCGCGGAGCCGCTCACGAAGGGGCGTCCCGGCTGCTTGGTGACCTGCGGATAGTAGGGCAGCGGCGCCACGCCGAAGTTCAGCGACTTGGTGTTCTCGAGCTCGCCCAGCGCGCCCGAGCTGGCAGTCAGCACCGCGCACTGGCCCTTGGCGAATAAGGCATCGGCGGCGTTGCCCGCCGTATGTTCGGTGAAGAGCAGCGAACGCTTCCAGCTCACCATGAGCGACATGTGCCGCATGTACAGCGAGTCGAAGGTGAGATTGGCCTTGCCGTTCTCCAGCCCGTTGTTGGGCAGGGCGTAGGGCCGGTTGTTGACCGGCGCCAGGTTCTCCAGGTGGATTTCGACCTGCTGGCTGCTGGCGTAAGGGCAGGTCACGCGCGCCTTGTCGCGCAGTTGGAGCAATTCGCCCTGCAGGTCGCTCCAGGTGGCGGCCGGCTTGTTCGGATCCAGCCCCGCCTTTTTGTACAGATCCACGTTGTAGAACATGATCGGCACTTCGGCCATCCAGGGAAAGGCCAGCAGCCGGCCCTTGGTATCCCGCGTGAAGCTCGAGGTCTGCGGCAGGAACCAGGCCAGGTCCTTGATGGGATAGGCCTTGAGCAGCTCGTACATGGGCAGGATGGACTTGTGCTCGGCGATGACTTCCGGCGAATGGTTGTCGTCGATCTGCACCAGGTTGGGCGTGCGCTTGGCGGCCAGGGCGCGCGCCGCGTCGTCACGCAGCGCCTGCTGGTTGGGATAGGCCTTGAGCGCGACGCGCACGTCGCTCTGCTCGCGGTTGAATTGCTTGACCAGTTTCTCGAATTCGGCCTTGTGGGCCGCGGTCAGCGTATGCCAGACCTCGACGTCGGTGGCGGCTTGCGCGCCCGCCGCGGCCAGGGCCAGGGCGCCGAGCAGCCCTGCGCGGCCGCAGGCGCGAAGTACGCGGGAGATGCCCGCACGTTGCAGAATCTTCATGGATCTATATGCCGAGAAAAGGAAATTCGGGCTCCGGCCGGCGTCCGCACACGATGTCGGCCAAGGCGCGGCCCGAACCTGCCCCCATGGTCCATCCCAGGGTGCCGTGGCCTGCATTGAGATACAGGTTGGGGATCCGGGTACGGCCGATGAGCGGCACGTTGGAGGGAGTGGAGGGCCGCAGCCCCGACCAGTACTGGACGTTCTCGAAATCGAGCGCGTCGGGAAAGAGTTCACGCGCGAGCCGCGTCATGGATTCGCAGCGCGGTCCGTTGAGGGCGCGCGAATACCCGGAGAGTTCGGCCGTCCCGGCCATGCGCAGCCGATCGCCCAGCCGGCTGAAGACGACCTTGTGGCTGCTGTCGGTCAGGCTGACGGTGGGCGCGCCGACGGGGTCCAGCACCTGGAACGTGGCCGAATAGCCCTTGGTCGGGTACAGCAGGCAGGGCACACCCAGCGGACGCACCAGCTGAGGCGTGAAACTGCCCAGGGCGGCCACGTAGACATCGGCCTCGAGCGTCTCGTAGCGGCCTTCCGGATCGATCAGTTCGACGGCCGAAACCTGTCCCGCCTCGGTGACGAGCCGCGTCACGCGGGAGGAGAAACGGAACTCGACGCCGGCCTGCGCCGCGCGGCGGGCCAGCTCGGTGGTGAAAAGATGGACGTCGCCGCTTTCGTCTTCCGGCGTGAAATCGCCCCCGACGATACGGGCGCGGTGCGGAGCCAGCGCCGGTTCGATCGCCACGACTTCGTCGGCCGACACGATGCGCCGCTCCACGCCGAAATCGCGCATGACGCCGGCGGCTTTCTGGGAGGCGTCGAATTCGGCATGATCGCGGTAGAAGTTCAGGATGCCGCGCTCGAGATGGTCGTACTGGATTCCCAACTCGGTCCGCATGCCCTGCAGGGTGCCGCGGCTGTACTCGGCCAGCCGCACCATGGCCCGGATATTGGGAGCCAGCCGGCCCGGCAGGCATTCGCGCAGGAAGGCCAACCCCCACATCCATTGGCGCCAATCGAATTGGGGCCGAAAGAGCAGCGGCGCGTCGTCATGGAACAGCCACTTGAACAGTTTGAGCGGCGCCTGCGGATTCGCCCAGGGCTCGGCATAGGAGACGGAGATCTGGCCGCCGTTGGCGAAACTGGTTTCCTGGGCCGGGCCGGTGCCGCGATCGACGACCACCACCTCGTGGCCCGCGCGATTGAGCCACCAGGCGCTGGACGTGCCGATGATGCCGCTGCCTAATACCGCTATTCTCATGCCAGAAAGACTCCGTGCCCGCATGCAGCGAGGCGGCCCCCGGCCGCCCAGTTCCATCGCTCGCCCGCAGGCGTCGCCAGGGCAGTTTAACCCGCCTCCGGGCCGCTTGCCACGGCGGCGTCAAAGGTCGAGCGTACTGCGGTCGACCCGCTCGATATCGCTGGTTCCGGTCAGGGCCATGCTGACGTCGAGCTCCTTGCGCAGGAGCTCGATGGCCAGCGCGACCCCCTTCTTGCCGAAGGCTCCGAGGCCGTACAGGAAGGCGCGCGCCACCATGGTGGCGCGCGCCCCGAGCGCCCGCGCGCGCAGCAGGTCCTGCCCGCAGCGCACGCCGCCGTCGAAGATGATCTCGGTGCGATCGCCCACGGCGTCGACCACCCGCGGCAAGGCCGAAATGGAGGACACCGCGCCGTCGAGCTGGCGGCCGCCGTGGTTCGACACCACGATGGCGTCGGCCCCGGCCTGCACGGCGCTGCGCGCGTCGTCCGGGTCGAGGATACCCTTGATGATCAGCTTGCCCGGCCACTGGTTGCGGACCCATTCGACGTCGCGCCAGGACAGCGTGGGATCGAACTGGCCGGCGATCCACTGCGACAGCGTCGCCAGGCTGTCCGCCCCCTTGATCCGTCCTTCCAGGTTGCCGAAGGATTTGCGCTTGCCCATGAGCACGCGCAGCGCCCAGGCCGGCCTGGTGGCGACGTCGACCAGGTTGGCCGGCGTCAGCCGCGGCGGCACGGCCAGGCCGTTCTTGATGTCCTGGTGACGCTGGCCCTGGATCTGGAGATCCGCCGTCAGCACCAGCGCCGGGCATTCGGCGTCGCGCGCGCGTTCGATCAGGGAGCTCGCGAACCCGCGGTCGCGCATGACGTAGAGCTGGAACCAGAACGGCCGGGTCACGGCCTGGCGCACGTCCTCGATGGAGCAGATGGACATGGTGGACAGCGTGAACGGCACGCCGGCTTCCTGCGCCGCCTGGGCGGCCAGGATTTCCCCGTTGGCCCAGTTCAGGCCGGTCAGGCCGGTGGGCGCCAGCGCCATCGGCATGCTGATCTGCTCGCCCAGCAGGGTCGTGGCCAGGTTGCGGCGATCGACGTCGATCATCACCCGCTGGCGCAGCGGCAGGTTGGCCAGGTCCCGGCGGTTGGCCCGCAGCGTGACCTCGTCGTAGGAGCCGCGGTCGACGTAGTCGAATATGGCGCGCGGCACGCGCTTGCGGGCCACCGCGCGCAGGTCTTCTATATTGGTGATGTCGCGTATGTCCACGAGGTTCCTTGGGGCTGGCGGCTATGCGCGCGCGGATCAGGCCTGCTGGGCGGCCAGATCGGCCTCGGAGGTGAAGGCGTCCGCGTAGAACTCGCCTTCCGGCAGGCCGCAGTGCGCGCCGAAGTCGCGCCGGGCGGCCTCGACCATGGGCGGCGCGCCGCAGGCATAGACCTGGTAGCCCGACAGGTCGGGAAGGTCCTGCATGACCGCCTGGTGCACGAAGCCGGTTCGGCCGCTCCAGGCGTCTTCCGTCGCCGGTTCGGAGACCACCGGCACGTAGCGGAAATCAGGCAGCGCCTGCGGCCATTGCCGGGCCAGCTCGTCCATGTACAGGTCGCGCGGCCGGCGTCCGCCCCAGTAGAGCCGCACGGGACGGCCGATGCCCTGGTGGATCATATGTTCGACGATGGCCTTGATCGGCGCGAAGCCCGTGCCGCTGGCCAGCAGCACGATGGGCTTGTCGCTGTCCTCGCGCAGGAAGAAGGAACCGAAGGGTCCTTCCAGGCGCAGGATCTCGCGTTCCTTCATTTGCGTGGCGCCGGCGCCGAACACGTGGTCGGTGAACACGCCGCCCGGCATGTGGCGCACGTGCAGCTCCAGCGGGCTGCCGGCATGCGGCGGCACCGCCATGGAATAGCTGCGCCGCTTGCCGTCCTTGAGAATGACCTCGACATATTGCCCGGCGTAGTAGCGGAAAGGCTCGGACGCCGGCAATTGCAGCTTGAGCACCGCGACGTCCGGCGCGGCGCGCTCGATCGAGATGACGCGCACCGGCAGCTTGCGGATCTGGATGTCGCTGGCCAGCCGGATCTCGGCCGCCTCGATCACCATGTCGGATCGGGGCCGAGCCTGGCAGAACAGGGTGTAGCCCGCGCCCAGTTCCTCCGGGGCGAGGATCTGGGCGGGATGCGGACCGGCGTCGAATTCTCCCGATAGCACCTTGCCCTTGCAGGTCGAGCAGGCGCCATTGCGGCAACTGTAGGGCAGCACGATGCCGGCGGCCAGCGCGGCGTCGAGCACGGATTGCCCGGGCTCCGCGGAAAACTGGTGTTGGCTGGGCTGGACGGTGACCTGGTAGCTCATGATTCCGTATCGGTTCTGGCCGCCTCCGGCGCGCCTGCGGGCGCGCCGGAGGCGCAAATCAGGCATTCTATAATCATTGCGCCGGCCGGGGACGACCTCGGCCACTCCACGGCGTCCGGGGACGGCCCCAATATGGGAAAAGTATCGCCATGAACTGGATCATCCTCGTCCTTGCCGGACTCTTCGAAGTCGTCTGGGCGGTCGGCCTGAAGTACACGCAGGGCTTCACCCGCCCTCTCGCATCCGTCGTCACCGTGGTCGGCATGATCGTCAGTGTCTGGCTGCTGGCCGTCGCCATGAAATCCCTGCCCCTGGGCACCGCCTACGCGGTCTGGGTCGGCATCGGCACCATCGGAGCCTTCGTGGCGGGCATCGTGCTGTTCGGCGAATCGGCGGGCGGCTTTCGCATCGCCAGCGTCGCGCTCATCATCGCCGGCCTGATCGGGCTGAAGCTCTCGGCCTCCTAGAACGCCCATTCCACTTCGACCGGATCGCCCACGCGCAGCACGGCGCCGGGCGGCGCCAGCACGAGTCCGTTCTGGCCGAACAGCACGCCGTCGGTGGTGCCACGGTACGAAATCAGGGTCCGCCCCGGCTGGTCCGACCGGCGGGCCGTGGCCGGATCGATGTTCGGGATCGCGCAACGCGCGCAAGGCTTGACCAGCGGCAACGCCACCTCGCCCACGCGTAACAGCGCGACATGGTCCTCGTCGAACGGCTCGAGCCCCGCCACCACGATATTGGGCCGGAAGCGCGCCATGCCCACCGGCTCATGGCCGCCTCGGCCCAGGCGCAGGTTGAGATCGTCGAGGGACGACTGGCCGATGATCAGCAGCGGAAACCCGTCCGCGAAGCCGAAGACATGCCGTTCCCCCAGTCCGGGCGCCAGTTCGCCGTGGCGGGCCGTCCAGGCGCGCACGCGATCCAGGCTGGCGATGCGCTCGGCCCGGGGATGGACCCGGAGCAGCCGGCATTCGGCGCCCAGGAAATCGCTGAACCAGCGGGCCGCGGCGTCGCCCTCGTCGGCGCCTGCCGTGGTGTCGTTCCATACCCGCACCGCCGTGGGCGGCGCGGCATCTCGCCCGGCCAGCACTTCCAGGACCGGCATGCCCGGCGCCCTGACCCGCAGGGTCTGCGCGTCGAGTTCCGGACGCACCAGCGCCATGGCGGGCCATTCGCGCTGCGTCATGAAGCCGCCGGCGGCGTCGACCAGCATCCAGCGGCGGTCGCCGTCCAGCCCGGCATGGCCGATGCCGGACTGCGCCAGGTCGATGCCGGCGCAGGACTTGATGGGATAGATATGCAGGCTGCTCAGGAAGGAAGACATGCTGTCGGCACCGCGAGTCCGGATGCCGGCAGCATATCAGGCCGGCGCGGGTGCGCGCCGGCCGGTCCTCACGCCGCGATCCGGGCCGCGTCGAGCGGCACCATGGGCTCGAAGCTCCTGCGCGCGGCAATGTGCTCCGGGCGAGGCTGCAGGCCATACTTGGGAGGGTTCAGCGCGTTCTCCACGCTGTTGTAGACCATGAAGACATTGGCCCTGGGCCAGGGGGAGATGTTGCCGTTCGAGCCGTGCATGGCATTGCAGTCGAAGAACACCACCGAACCGGCGCGCGCGGTCATCGCCTGGATGCTGCCCTGCTCGGCCAGCAATTGCAGGCTGACCGGATCGGGGACCCCGTACTCCTGCTTCTTGAGGGACTGCTTGTAGTGGTTATCCGGCGTGCGGCCCACGCACGAGATGAACTGCCGGTGCGAGCCCGGGATCAGCATGAGCGGACCGTTGCAGGCGTTGTTGTCGGTCAGCAGCACCGAGCAGCTCAGCGCCCGCATGGCCGGCATGCCGTCTTCCACGTGCCAGGTTTCGAAATCCGAGTGCCAGTAGAATTCCTTGCCCTTGAATCCCGGCTTGAGATTGGCGCGGGATTGGTGCATGTAGACCTCGGATCCCAGGATCTGGCGCGCCACGTGGATCAGCCGGGGATCCCGGGCCAGCCGGTCCAGGACCGGACTGAGTTCGTGGACGCGGAAGATCGACCGCACCGCGTCGCTGCCGGGTTCGGTGATGGCTTCGTCGCGGCCGACGATGGCCGGGTCGTGCGTCATGCGCTCGACCTCGGCCACCAAGGCAGCGATCTCGCCCTGCGGGAAGAGGTCTTCCAGCAGGATAAAACCGTCGCGCTCGTAGCCGGCCAGTTGCTCCGGGGCCAGAGCCCCGGCATAGCGGCCTTCGCCATACACCACCGGGTCCTGCCGCGCGATGATGGCCGAACCGCGGTCGGTGCGGGAAGCATAGATGTCCTGGGCGGGAGTAATCATGAGACCTCCTTGCTTTTACGCCGCCTTTTCGGTCACCAGGGGATATACGCCTTCGGCGTCGTGAACCTCCAGGCCGGTCAGCGGCGGATTGAATACGCAGATCACGCGCAGCGGCTCCTTGCCGCCGCGCAGATAGTGATCGTCGTTCTCGTCCAAGGCATACACGACGCCCGGCTCGAGCTTGTACTTCTTGCCGTCGGCGGTAGTCTCGACTTCGCCGTCGCCCTCCACGCACCACACCGCCTCGAGGTGGTTGCGGTACTGGATATGGGTTTCGGTGCCGGGGAAGATGACGGTCTCATGGAACGAGAATCCCATGCCGTCCTTCTTGAGCAGCACGCGGCGGCTCAGCCAGTTGTCGGTCTTGACTTCGAGATCGGTTCCGATCACATCTTTGACGTTCCTGACGATCATCGGCGTTGTCCTCCAAATTTCAGTACGCGGGCGCCACCGCCCTTTTCGCTCAAGAGTTCCGCGACGCTGCGTTCGATGACGTCCAGCCCGCGCAGGAGCAGTTCGTCCTCGATGGTCAGCGCCGGCAGCAGCTTGAGCACTTCGTCGTCGGCACCCGAGGTTTCGATCACCACGCCGTGCTCGAACGCACGGGCCGCGATGCGGCCGGCCAGTTCCGGCTCGGCCGGCGTCACCAGGCCCTGGATCAGGCCGCGGCCGCGGGCGCACAGACCCGCGCCGGGGTAGCTGTGCACGAGGTTCTCCAGCCAGTCGCGCACCAGGCGCTCCTTGCGCTGGATGTCGGTCGAGAAGGCATCGCTGGTCCAATAGGTTTCCAGCGCCTCGGCGGCCGTGACGAAGGCCAGGTTGTTGCCCCGGAACGTGCCGCTGTGCGCGCCGGGCTTCCAGATATCGAGCTCGGGCTTCATCAGCACCAGCGACATGGGCAGCCCGAAGCCGGAGAGCGACTTGGACAGCGTGATGATGTCGGGGCGGATGCCGGCCGACTCGAAGCTGAAGAAACTGCCGGTACGGCCGCAGCCGACCTGGATGTCGTCGACGATCAGCAGCATGTCGTGGCGCCGGCACAGCTTTTCCAGCTCCTTGAGCCAGCGCAGCGTGGCCACGTTGACGCCGCCCTCGCCCTGCACCGTTTCGACGATGACGGCCGCCGGCTGGTCCAGCCCGCTGCTGCGATCGTCGAGCATGCGTTCGAGATACGCGATCGTGTCGACGTCCGGTCCGAAATAGCCGTCGTACGGCATGAAGGTGTTATTGGCCAGGTCCACGCCCGCGGCGCTGCGGAACTTGGAGTTGGCGGTGACCGCCAGCGAACCGCCGCTCACGCCGTGAAAGCCGTGCGTGAAGGAAACGATGTTGGAACGCCCCTTGACCTGGCGGGCGATCTTGAGCGCCGCTTCCACGGCATTGGTGCCGGTCGGCCCGGTGAACTGCAGGGTGTAGCGCCAATTGCGCGGCTTGAGCAGCACGCGCTCGACGGTCTCCAGGAAATGCTTCTTGGCGCTGGTGGCCATGTCCAGGCCATGCACGACGCCGTCGGCGTCCAGGTACTCGACCAGCTTTTCCTTGAAGACGGGATTGTTGTGGCCATAGTTGAGCGTGCCAGCCCCGCTGAAGAAATCGATGTACTCGGAACCGTCCTCGTCGATCAGCAAAGATCCCTTGGCCTGGCTGAAAATCACCGGGAACGACCGGATGTAGCCGCGTACTTCCGACTCCATCCGGTCAAAAATGTTCAAGTCCATATTTTTCTCCCTATAGTTTGGGCAAAGCCGCGGCCGGCTGCGATGCGGCACCGCAAACAGCAGCGTGGCTTGCCCCGATTGGCATAGGCACGCCGGGAACAGGCGGTCTCAGACCGGCCGTTCTCCGAACGGGCCTATCTTCAAAAGCATCTCGTCCTCGTGCTCGTCCGCGCCGAACAGGGTGCGATCGAACAACGGTTCCTCGATGCTGCAGGTGCCGAGCTCCCGGGCCAGGCCGGCGAACATGCGCCGCGATGCCTGGTTGGTGGGCCCGACGGTGGTTTCGAGATGGCGTATGGATTGCAAGGCGGGCCGCGCCAGCAGTTCGCGCAGCATGGCCTTGCCCAGGCTCTGTCCGCGCGCGCGCCCGTGCACGGCGACTTGCCAGATGAAGAGCAGGTCCGGGCGGCCGGGAGGCACGTAGGCGGAGACGAAGCCGTCGATCCGCTTGCCATGGCACGCCACCACGCAGGTATCGCGGAAGTGCTCGCAAAGCAGCAGGTAGGCGTAGACCGAATTGAGGTCCAGCGGCGGGCAATCGGCCACCAGGCGGTGGACGCCCGCGGCGTCGCTCCGTCCCGGCCGCCGCAGGACGGCCGCCGCGGACGGCGAAGAAGAGAGGATGCGGTCGGCGATCGCCGCCGTCATACCACCAGTCCCGATTCAGGCGCCGTGCCGCCGGTGGGGACGTCCAGGATGGGCGACGTGGCATCCCCATGGGTATCGGCCACCGGCGTGCCGCCGGCTTCCATGAGGTCGACGATGCGCTCGAGCGACAGTGTGATGGTGGCTTGCTCGAGCTCGGGCAGCGCATTGAGCGCGTCCGCCAGTTGCTTTTGCAGGGGCGACGGCGCCTGGCGGGCCAGTTCGGCACCGGCTTCGGTGGCCGAGACGAACACGATCCGGCGATCTTCGCGGCCGCGTTCGCGGCGGATCAGTCCCTTGTCTTCGAGGCGATCCAGAATGCCCACGACCGTGCTGGGGCTGACGTGGATTTCGCGGCTGATGGCCGTGGCGGTCAGGGGGCCGTTGGCGATGATGGCCCGCAGGCACACCAGTTGCGGCGCAGTGATATGGCTGCACGCCGCCAGGTGGCGCGAATGCAATGCGATCGAGCGGGTAATGCGGCGCAGCGCCCGCAAAATGCGGAGGTCGTACTGTTGGGCCACAGGCTGATTATTCATGGTCGAACCAATTCACTAGAATTAATTTCGACTCAAATTATATGGCCTCCATGAGATTGGATCAACTCATACGTCCCTTTTTATGGCGGCGGACAGCGCCTCCGGCACGCGGGCCGGCGCGCCGGCCCGCCGGTGCTCAGCGCGGCGACAGCACCGGCTGCTTGACGCGCACCCCCAGGTGCTTGCCCTTGCGGGCGCGCTTGCCGACGTATTCGGCCAAGGCGCCCATGTCCAGCACTTCCTGGGTCTCCCTGTTCCGGTAGACGCCCGTCGCGCACAGGCCGGCCGGCCCCACCGGCACGACCTGGTCCAGTTTGTCGGCGGCGTCCAGCCCCATGAGGGTGGTGCCGCGCCCGCCGCCGGCCAGGGTCTTGACCTCCTCCAGCGCCACCACCAGGAACCGCCCCTTGACGGTCAGCATGGCCACGTGGGTCGCCTGGTCGATCACCGGCACGGGACGCAGCAGCGCGTCGCCTGTTTCCAGGGACACGAATTGCTTGCCGCCCCTCTGGCGGCTGGCCATGTCCGCCACGCGCGTCACGAAGCCGAAGCCGCCCTGCGTGGTGAGCAGCCAGCGCACGCCTTCGGCGGCCACCAGCATGTGCACGATGCGGGTGCCGGGCTCCAGGTCGATCATGGTCGTCACCGGCGCGCCGTCGCCGCGCGCCGACGGCAGGCCGGAAACCGCCACCGAATAGGCCCGGCCGTTGTCGCCCAGGGCGATCAGCGTATCGGTGGTGCGGCATTCGAAGGCGCCGTACAGATCGTCGCCGGCCTTGAAGCCGAACAGCGACGCGTCGTGGCCGTGGCCCTGGCGCGCACGCAGCCAGCCTTGCTGCGACACGATGACCGTGACCGGCTCGTCGATCACCTTGGTCTCGAGCACCGCGCGCCGGGCGGTCTCGATCAGCGTGCGCCGCTCGTCGCCGTACTGCTTGGCGTCGGCTTCGATCTCCTTGATCATCATGCGCTTGAGCGAGGCCGGGTTGTCCAGCAGTTCCTGCAGCCTGCCCTGCTCCTGCTTCTTGTCGGCCAGTTCCTGCTCGATCCTGAATCCTTCCAGCCGCGCCAACTGGCGCAAGCGCATTTCCAGAATGTCCTCGGCCTGCCGCTCGGTCAGCTTGAATCGCTGCATCAGGGCGGCCCGCGGCTCGTCGGCTTCCCGGATGGTCTGCACCACCTCGTCCACGTTCAGGTAGACCACCATGCGCCCTTCCAGCACATGGATGCGATCCACCACCTTGTCCAGGCGATGGCGGGTCCGGCGCGTCAGGGTGGCGGTGCGAAACGCCAGCCATTCGACCAGGATCTCGCGCAAGGGCTTCTGGCGCGGGCGGCTGTCGGTGCCGATGCACACCAGGTTGACCGGCACGCTGGTCTCCATGCTGGTCTGGGCCAGCAGGAGAGTGACGAATTCGTCGCGGTCCACGCGCGAGGTCTTGGGTTCGAACACCAGCCGCACCGCGGCGTCCTTGCCGGATTCGTCGCGCACGGCGTCCAGCATGCCGAGCATCAACGCTTTGGACTGCAACTGGTCGGCCGACAGGCTTTTCTTGCCGGCCTTGACCTTGGGATTGGTGATTTCCTCGATTTCCTCGAGGATGCGCTGGCAGGAGGTGCCGGGAGGCAGTTCGTGCACCACCAGCTGCCACTGGCCGCGCGCCAGTTCCTCGAAACGCCAGCGCGCCCGGGCCTTGAGCGAACCGCGGCCGCTGCGATATACCTGGGCGATGTCTTCGGCCGGCGTGATGATCTGCCCGCCTCCGGCGAAGTCCGGCCCGGGCACCAGCTCCAGGAGCCTGTCCTCGCCCAGCTTGGGATCGCGGGCCAGCGCGACGCAGGCCTGGGCGATCTCCCGCAGGTTGTGGGAAGGAATCTCGGTGGCCATGCCGACCGCGATCCCGGAAGCGCCATTGAGCAGCATGACCGGCAGGCGCGCCGGCAGCATCTGCGGTTCCTGGTGGCTGCCGTCGTAGTTGGGCGCGAAGTCGACGGTGCCTTCGTCCAGCTCGTCGAGCAGCAGGCGGGAGAACGCCGTGAGCCGGGCTTCGGTGTAGCGCATGGCGGCCGCATTGTCGCCGTCGCGCGAACCGAAATTGCCGTGGCCGTCGATCAGTGGATAGCGCAAGGTGAAGGCCTGCGCCATGCGCACCAGGGCGTCGTACGCGGCCTGGTCGCCGTGCGGGTGGTATTTGCCAAGCACGTCGCCGACCACGCGGGCGGACTTGACGGGCTTGGCGTTGGCCGCCAGGCCCATGGCCTGCATGGCGTAAAGGATGCGGCGCTGCACGGGCTTCTGGCCGTCGCCCACGTCGGGCAAGGCTCGGCCGCGCACCACCGAAACGGCGTAATCGAGATAGGCCCGTTCGGCGTAGCGCGCCAGGGTGATGGCGGAATCGCCGTTGTCGGCGTTATCGAACAGGCCGGGCTGTGTACTGTCGGTCATGGTATCGGGCTGCGGTTGAAGCGGAATGTGTCCTGGAGCGATGCGGCCGCCGGCCGCGTCAGATGTCGAGCTCGGCGAGGTTGCCCTTTTCTTCGAGCCAGGCGCGGCGCTGCGCCGATTCGCCCTTGCCCATCAGCATGCCGAACATGCGCGTGGTGGCGGCCGGGTCGAGTTCGCCGTAGCCCACCGGCAACAGGCGGCGGGTGTCGGGATTCATGGTGGTTTCCCACAACTGTTCAGGGCTCATTTCGCCCAGGCCCTTGAAGCGGCTGATGCTCCAGGACGACTCGCGCACCCCTTCCTTGCGCAGCTTGTCCTGCACGGCTTCGAGCTCGCCGTCGTCCAGGCAGTACAGCTTGCGCGCGGGCCGCTTGCCCTGGGCGGGCACGTCCACCCGGTACAGGGGCGGACGGGCGACGTAGACGTGGCCGGCTTCCATGAGCCGCGGGAAATGCCGGTAGAACAGCGTGAGCAGCAATACCTGGATATGCGAACCGTCGACGTCGGCGTCCGACAGGATGCAGATGCGGCCATAGCGCAGGCCGGAAAGATCGGCATTGTCGTCCGGCCCGTGCGGATCGACGCCGATGGCGACGGCGATGTCGTGGATCTCGTTGTTGGCGAACAGGCGGTCGCGATCGACCTCCCAGGCGTTGAGCACCTTGCCGCGCAGCGGCAGGATGGCCTGGAATTCCTTGTCGCGCCCCATCTTGGCGGAGCCCCCGGCGGAATCGCCTTCCACCAGGAAGACCTCGTTGCGTCCGGCGTCCGCCGATTCGCAATCGGTGAGCTTGCCCGGCAGGACGGCCACGCCCGAACCCTTGCGCTTTTCGACCTTCTGCTGCGAGCGCACCCGCGCCTGGGCCTGGCGGATCGCCTGTTCGGCCAGCTTCCTGCCGTAGTCGACGTTGGTATGCAGCCAGAGGTCGAGCGCGCCCTTGACGAACCCGCCCACCAGACGCACGGCGTCGCGGCTGTTGAGCCGCTCCTTGATCTGCCCCTGGAACTGGGGGTCGAGCACCTTGGCGGACAACACGAAGCTGACGCGCGCGAACACGTCTTCGGGCAGCAGCTTGATGCCCTTGGGCAGCAGGCCATGCAGTTCGGCAAAGCCCTTGACCGCGCCGAACAGCCCTTCGCGCAGGCCCGCCTCGTGCGTGCCTCCGGCCGGCGTGGGAATCAGGTTGACATACGACTCGCGCACGATACTGCCGTCGTCCGTCCAGGCCACGACCCACTGGGCGCCCTCGCCCTCGGCGAAGCTTTCGTGGTCGGCGCCGGCGTACTGCTCGCCCTCGAACATGGGAATCATCAGCTCGGAGCCGGCCAGCGCTTCGGTCAGGTAGCCGAGCAGGCCCTGCTCGTAGTGCCAGACCCGCGATTCGCCGGTCTTCTCGGTCTTGAGCGTGACCTTGACGCCGGGCAGCAGCACCGCCTTGCTGCGCAGCAGGTGGGCGAGCTCGGCCTGCGGCACCGCCGGGCTGTCGAAATAGCGCGGATCGGGCCACACCCGCACGCGGGTGCCCGACTTCTTGCGCCCCGCCTCGGCATAGGGCTTGAGCGGCTCGGCCACGTCGCCGCCGGCAAAGACCATGCGGTGCGCGCCGCCGTCGCGCCAGACGACGACTTCGAGCTGCCTGGACAGCGCGTTGGTCACCGACACGCCCACGCCATGCAGGCCGCCCGAAAACGCGTAGGCGCCGCCGCCCTGCTTGTCGAACTTGCCCCCCGCGTGCAGGCGGGTGAACACGAGCTCGACCACGGGAGCCTTTTCCTCGGGATGCAGGCCGACGGGAATGCCGCGGCCGTCGTCCTCGACCGAGACGCTGCCGTCGGCATGCAGGATCACCAGGATCTGGCTGCCGGATCCCGCCAGGGCCTCGTCGGCGGCGTTGTCGATCACCTCCTGCAGGATATGCAGCGGATTTTCGGTGCGCGTGTACATGCCCGGACGCTGACGGACCGGTTCCAGCCCTTTCAGCACCCGGATCGAGGCTTCGGTGTATCGCGGAGTGGCCAAGTTATCCCCAACTACTGTGGAAAAAGATGCCCATTTTACGGACAGGACGAGCATTGGTGCGGGCCGAACTGGGACGGTCAGGAACTGCCCAGCGGGATGCGGCTCGAGGGATAGACAGTAGCAGGTTCGGTGGTATGCTTTGAGTTTTAGGGGAACGGCCGCCCGGCAGGCTCGGCCGTTGCACCCGTGGAATCCAGCGAGAACCCACCATGAGCGAACATATCAAGAACGTCAGCGACGCCAGCTTCGACGGCGATGTCCTCAAATCCGGTCAACCGGTGCTGGTCGACTACTGGGCCGCCTGGTGTGGCCCGTGCAAGATGATCGCCCCCATCCTGGAAGAGGTCGCGGGCGAATACGCCGGCCGCCTCACCGTGGCCAAGCTCAACGTCGACGAAAACCAGGACACCGCCGCCAAGTATGGGATCCGTGGCATTCCCACGCTGATGCTGTTCAAGGACGGCCAGGTCGCCGCCACCAAGGTCGGCGCCCTCTCCAAGTCGCAACTGACCGCCTTCCTCGACGAAGCGTTGTAAAATCCCTTCACCGTTTTACCGCGCGGGCCCGTCCGTGGCCCGCCGACAACTTCTCCCTTCATCCCCCTCTTACTCATGCACCTCAATGAACTGAAGGCGCTGCACGTCTCGCAGTTGCTGGAAATGGCCGCTGGCCTGGAAATCGAAAACGCCAATCGCCTGCGCAAGCAGGAATTGATGTTCGCCATCATGAAGCGGCGCGCCAAGCAGGGCGAACAGATTTTCGGCGACGGCGTGCTCGAGGTCCTGCCCGACGGCTTCGGCTTCCTGAGGTCGCCCGAAACCTCCTACCTGGCCAGCACCGACGACATCTACATCTCGCCGTCGCAGATCCGCCGCTTCAACCTGCACACCGGCGACTCCATCGAAGGCGAAGTCCGCACGCCCAAGGACGGCGAACGCTATTTCGCCCTGGTCAAGGTCGACAAGGTCAACGGCGCGGCGCCCGAAGCGCTCAAGCACCGCATCCTGTTCGAGAACCTGACGCCGCTGCACCCCAACCAGCCCATGAAGCTGGAGCGCGAGATCAAGAGCGAGGAAAACCTCACCGGCCGCATCCTGGACATCTTCGCGCCGCAGGGCAAGGGCCAGCGTGCCCTGATCGTGGCCAGCCCCAAGTCGGGCAAGACCGTGATGATGCAGCACATCGCGCACGCCATCACGACCAATTATCCCGACGCGGTCATGATCGTGCTGCTGGTCGACGAGCGGCCGGAAGAAGTCACCGAGATGCAGCGCACCGTGCGCGGCGAGGTCGTCGCCTCGACCTTCGACGAGCCGGCCACGCGCCACGTGCAGGTGGCCGAGATGGTCATCGAGAAAGCCAAGCGCCTGGTCGAGATGAAAAAAGACGTGGTGATCCTGCTGGACTCGATCACCCGCCTGGCCCGCGCCTACAACACCGTCGTGCCGGCTTCCGGCAAGGTGCTGACCGGCGGCGTGGACGCCAACGCGCTGCAGCGCCCCAAGCGCTTCTTCGGCGCCGCCCGCAACCTCGAGGAAGGCGGCTCGCTGACCATCATCGGCACCGCCCTGATCGAGACCGGCAGCCGCATGGACGAGGTCATCTACGAGGAATTCAAGGGCACCGGCAACTCCGAAGTCCACCTGGAGCGCCGCCTGGCCGAGAAGCGCGTGTACCCGTCGATCAACCTGAACAAGTCCGGGACCCGCCGCGAGGAACTGCTGATCAAGCCCGACCTGCTGCAAAAGGTCTGGGTGCTGCGCAAGTTCATCCACGACATGGACGAGATCGAGGCCATGGAGTTCATCCTCGACAAGATGCGCGCCACGAAGAACAACGCCGAGTTCTTCGACATGATGAAGAAATAGCCGTCCGCGGGCGGCCCGCGCCAGCCCGGCCCGGGCCCCGGGCCGCGGAGCGCGCCGGGCGTCTACAGGATGTACTTCATGTAGCGCTCGAGATACCCCTTGACGTTGTGGATGTTGGCGCGGCGCAGTTGCTCCGCGGCGTCGGCGTCGCCGCGCCGCATGGCTTCCAGCACCGCCCGGTGCTCGCGCACGCCGATCTCGCCGCGCCCGGGCAGCAGCACGATGCGGTGGATGAGCACCTGGGTCTTTTCGTAGATATTGTCCAGTGCCTGCGCCAGCACGGGATTGCCCGCGGCCTGGATGCAGCGCGTGCGGAATTTTCCGTAGGCTTCGGTATAGGCGTCGAAATCGCCTTCCTTGACGGCGCGTTCGACGGGACCGGAGAAATCGTCCAGCAAGTCCTGCCAGGATTCGGGCGGCACGTTCTGCGTGGCCAGCTTGGCGCACAGGCCTTCCAGCACGCCACGCACATCGTAGATATGGAATACCTGTTCGGCGTCCAGCCGCGCCACCATGGCGCCGCGGTTGGGCGTGCGTTCGATCAGCCCGCGTTGTTCGAGCGCCATGAAGGCGTCGCGCACCCGGGTGCGCGGCACGCCGAACTCCTTGGCCAGTTCGTATTCGTTGAGCTTGGCGCCGGGCGGCAATTCGTAGCGGGCGATGCGTTCGCGCAAGGCCTGCAGGACATCGGGCACGCGCTTGCCGGTGGAATCGGCGCGCCTTGCGCCGCGTGTCGTTGCCGCGGACGGGGCGGCCTTTTCGGTGGACATTCGGAACCTCTGCAGTGACGGCTGTTGCTGACCACAGGGTATGTATAGTCAGCTATTTCGTCAACTATTTTGGCTGATAAAAATGTCGAAAAACACCTTCCAACAAGAGTAAGCGCGCGGCGGCGTATCCGCCAGCGGCCTCAATTGGGAACGAACCTGCCGCTCAGGTCGGTTTCGAGCAGGCGCCGCGACGGTGCCGACTCGTTCGCAGCCGGAGCGGGAGCAGCGGGAGCAGCGGGAGCGGCCGGAGCGGCCGGAGCGGCGAGCTCGCCTGCCGGGCCGCCGGCCATCCCCGCCGTATCGTCCGCCTCGCCCGCCGGGGCGGTGGCATCGGAGATCGGCTCGATCTTGGGTTCGTCCCAGGTGCCCGTCACGCGGTACTGGGCAGTCATCGCGCGCGCCAGGGGCGCCTTGAGCAGCCATTGGGTCAGGAAGGCACCCAGGCCGATCAGCGGATTCACCGCGATCCCGGCCGCGATCGCCGCGCCGCTGGCATCGAGATTGGGAATGACCAGGGCTCTCATGTCCCAGGTCTCGGCCATCATATCGGTCTTGCCCTCCATGACGAGGGTGGCCACCGGCCCGCTGACCTTCAGGTCGCTGGTGGACGCCACGCCCTGCTCGACCTTGGAATGGGCGCGGATCGTGTCCCAGGCGAAGCCTTCGCGGAACATGTCCCCCGGCCGGAAATCCAGCCGCGCCAGGCGCTGCACCGATTGCAGCGACAACAGCTCCAGCAGCCTGGCGCTGCGCGAATTCAGATGCAGGAACCGGCCGCGGTCCAGGCTGACCTCCAGCGAGCCATCGAGATCGGCGAGCGCGTGGCTCCAGGGCAGGCCGCTCCAGGTGAGCCGGGCCTTGATCGTGCCCTGGCCGCCCGCCACGGTATTGGCCGGCCCGGTGCGGTCCAGCAGCGCGCCCAGGTCCGCGACATCGAGCGTGGCGTCCACGCTCAGTCCGCGCGTCACGCCGGCCAGGCGCCAGATGCCGGTGGCGTCGAGCTTGGCCGCCGGGTTCTGGATGCTGAGCTGGTCCAGGCGCCAGCGCCGGCCGCGCTCGATGTTGGTTCCCAGTATGCGCAGGCTGCCCAGCGGCTTGCCGTAGAGGGTGAACTGCCGGGCCTGGAGATCGATGGCGGGAATGTCGGACCAATCGTCGGCCACCGTGTCCAGCGGCGAGGTATCGGAGGTTTCGTCCGCCTGGCCCAGGCTCAGGTGGTCGAACCGGGCGGTGACCCGTCCGGCGATGCCGCCGGCGGCTTCCTGCCACGAGATCGAGCCGCCCGCCTGTTTCGACTGGAGGTCGACCCGCCACAATCCGGGCGCCGGCCGCGTGGCCTGGATGCTCGCATCGTCCAGGGTCAGCTCGGACGCCTTGAGCTTGCCGACCTTCAGGTCGACGCGCTGCAGCGCCGGCAGCGTGGGCGGCGCCCGCCGCGCGCCCGGCCGCGATTCGTCGGTGAAGTCGTCGGCGGCCTTTTCCCAGGCGTCGAGATCCAGGGCGGGCCGCTGGACGCTGACGCTCAGGCCTTGGGGCGGCAGCGATGCGGGGCGGTCGACGCCCAGCGCGCCGCCGACGAAGAACGACGCCGCGACGCGCGCCGGATCGTGCTCGAGCAGCAAATTGCCGGGGCCTGCGCTGGCCGTCAGCCAGCGGCGCCCTTTGCCGCCCTGGTTCTCCGCCGGCCCCCACTGCACCGCCAGCGGCAAGGTCGTCTGCGCCGGCTTGCCCAGCGGCGCCGGCAGGTCGATCGCCAAGCCTTGCAGGTCCGATTCGACCTTGATGTCGAAGGTGTCCTCGCCGGACCAGGCCAACGTGCCGTGATACGCCGTCCTGCCCGAGAAACGGGCGACGGCCCTGGCCGGCGCCAGGCCCTTCAAGCCGGAGCCCGCCACGGTCCCGTGGAAGCTCAGGTGCTCCCCGCGCCCCAGCTTGCCCGACAGCCTGAAAGGCCCGCCCGCGAATTGGCCCTGCACGTCGCGAGCCTCTATGCCGTGCTCGGAAAACCCCAGCGTGCCGCGCAACTGGGAAAACGTCGGGATCTCGGGCCTGATCGAGAATTCGTTGCCGGCGAATTCTATGCCGCCATCCACGCGCGTCGCCTCGGTGTCGTACAGCGGCACGTCCAGCTTCAGCGGCACGCGCCACTGCCCCGTGCCATGGGCCCGGTCCAGCACGTGGTCGAGCAGCTCGCCGAGCGGCGAGCGATCGTTGAGCGCCAGATAGGCGCTGGCCGGGCCCTGACTTTCGCCGGACAGCGACAGGCGCGCGTCGTGCTCCATGTCGGGAATCGAAGCCTGCACCGCTCCCAGCGAGATCGTGTCATCCGCGGATACGCGCACCGCGCCGCCCCGGCTGTGCAGCGTCAGGCCGGCGCCTTCGATGGCGAAGGTGCCGGCCAGGCCTTCGAGTCGCGGCCAGGCCTTGCGGGTGGGCGTGGCGGGCGCGTAATCGACGTCGGCGCCGGAGAAATCCCCTTCCACCCGGAAGACCCCGGAACCGGGCGGGTGGGCGAAGGGGAACTGGTCCAGTTCCCCCCGGACGGTGAACCCGGCCGAGGGCACGCGGCCCGCTCGCAAGCCGTCCCTCAGCCAGTCGCGGGCATCCGCATTGATCTCCAGCGGCAGGTAGCGGTAGATGGCCGGCATGGATACGTTGTCGAGCCGCCCCTGGAAATCCGCCACGCCGGCAGAACCTTCGGCGCCGGAGCGCCACTCGCCCTGCAGGCTGGCCTGGACGTCGTCGTTCGCCGCCCGGACCCGGCGCAGCGACAGGATGAACGGCTGGCCGGCCAGGTGGCTGGCAGTGAAGTCGGCATCCAGGCTGCGCAACGACAGGCGGGGTTGCTCGAACACCGCCGGCAGTTCGAGCTCGGCGTCGTCCGCCTGCAGTCGCACGTCGACACCCTTGCCGTCCCGGCTGCGCGGCAGATAGGCAATGGCCCGGTCGGCGAGCAAGTCCCCGGGAGCACCCTCGAGGCGTACCCTGAAGTCCCGGGCCTGCGCCGCGCCGCCCGGAAATTCGCCGGCGCCGCCTTGCGCGGCGGCCTCGAGCGTCGCGGTCCTGACCTTGCCCTGCGCCAGGTCGGCCCAGGCCTGTAAGGACACGACGCCGCCTACGGCCGGCACGTCGACCCAGGGTCGCCAGGCCAGGGGCCGGATGTCTTCGGAGCGCAGGTAGAGTTCGCCCTGCCAGCGGCCTGTGCCGCCGATGCCGAACAGGGAACGGTCGACGCGGCCTCGCACATCGATATTCCGCGCGAGCCCGGCGGGCGGCTGGGCCCGCAGCGCGAAGCGGTGATTGAAGGCCCGGTTGCGCACCAGCAGGTCGGCATGCCGCAGCACGAGTTCGGGCGCGCCGCGCGGCTCGTCGATCCAGCGCACCGTGGCGTCGTGCAGCACCAGCTCGCGCTGCGCCGCCAGCCAGTTCAGCACCGGATCGCCGCTCGGCTGGCCGGAACCCTGCAGCGCCTGCGGCCGGAACGAACGCCCGGCCACCCACAAGCGGTGGCCGGCGTCGCGACGCACGCTGAGATCCAGGCCTTCCAGGCGCAGGCTGAGCAGGCGCGGATCCAGCACCGGCAGGCTGCTCCAGGCCACGACGGCCGACGCCGAGGGCACGGACAGCACGACCGCGCCGGACGCATCGGACACTTTCAGGCCTTGCAGCCGCAGCCTGGGATGCAGGCCTTCCCAACTGGCTCCGACCCGGTCGATGGCGACCTGCGCTCCCAACGCCCTGCTGGCGGCCTGCTCGATCTGCGGACGCCAGGAATCGATCCGCGGCAGGACCAGGTAGCGCACCCCCAACAGCACTGCCGCCAAGCAGAAATAGAGGATCGCGACGATCCAGAACAGCCGGCAGAAAACTTTCTTGGCGAATGACACGAGGCGGGATTGGTCGGGGAAGTCGTCTTGAAGTATCGTGCTCGACTTATACCGCGAAACGCATGCCGACGTCTGTCCCTCCTCCGTCTGGATCCGCATGACCCAACACGATCTGCTCGCTCCGGCCCTGCGCTGGTCCGGCCATCTGCGCCGGCGCCTGGACGCTCGCCCCGACCTGCGCGACTGGCTGGAGACGGCAGGCGCGCAGCCCGTCACCCGCGAGTCGCTGCAGGCCTGGCGCACCGAGCTCGCGGGCCCCGGCGCCCCGGACTGCCTGCCGGTGGCCGATTGCCGGCGGGTGCTGCGGCGCCTGCGCGAACGCGTATTCTGCGCGGTCATGGCGCGCGACCTGGGCGGCCGGGCCAGCCTGGAAGAAGTCGTCGGCGCCATGACCGCGCTGGCCGACCTGGCCGTGAGCGACGCCTACCGCAGCGTGACCGGCGAACTCGCGGCGGCGCACGGCATGCCCCGCGATCCGGCTTCCGGCGCGCCGCAGGAAATGCTGATCGTGGGCATGGGCAAGCTCGGCGGCTGCGAGCTCAATGTCTCGTCGGACATCGACCTGGTCATGCTGTATGGCGAGGAAGGCGAGACCGAGGGCCGGCGACGCATCAGCCATCATGAATTCTATGGCCGCCTGACCCAGCGCATGATGCCCGTGCTGTCGGAATCCGACGCCGACGGCCAGGTATTCCGCACCGACCTGCGGCTGCGTCCCGACGGCGATTCCGGCCCCCTGGCGTGGAGCCTCGACGCCTTCGAACACTATCTGGTGACCCAGGGCCGCGAATGGGAACGCTACGCCTGGCTCAAGGCGCGGGCCATCCCGGGCCAGGCCTTCGAGGACAGCGATCCCTGCCTGGCGCTGCGCCAGCTCGAAAGCCTGCGCGTGCCCTTCGTCTATCGCAAATACCTGGATTTCGACGCGCTGGCGGCGCTGCGTTCGCTGCGCGAGCGCATCCGCCAGGACTGGCAGCGGCGGGCCCTGTCGCGCACCGGCATCGACACCACCCACAATATCAAGCTGGGCGAAGGCGGCATCCGCGAGATCGAGTTCGTCGTGCAGCTGTCGCAACTGATCCGCGGCGGCCGCATGCCCGCCCTGCAGGCGCGCGGGCTGCTCGACGCCCTGCACGCCGAGCGCGACGCCGGACTGATCCCGGCCGACGATGCCCAGCGCCTCGAGGCGGCCTACCGCTTCCTGCGCCGCACCGAGCATGCGCTGCAGTACCGCGAAGACGAGCAGACCCACCTGCTGCCGCACGAGCCGGCGCTGCGCGCCGGGCTGGCGCAGGCGCTGGGCATGGACGAACCCGAGTTCGAGCGCACGCTGGCCGGGCATCGCGCCTTCGTGGCGCAAGTCTTCCGCGACTCGTTCCGGCTGGCGGGCATGGGCGAAGACGCGCCGGGACGCGCCGGGTCCTGCGCCTCGGCCACCGACACCGAAACACAACTGGCCGAACAGATCCATGCCTCGTTCGGCGACGCCGCCGAGCCGCTGCTGCGCCGCGCCGAATCGCTGCTGGCCAGCCATCGCGTGCGCAGCCTGCCGGAGACCAGCCGGCGGCGCCTCGTCGTGCTGCTGCCGGCCGCGGTGCGCGCCGCCGAGCGGACGACCGCCCCGCTGGACGCCGCGGTGCGCCTGTTCGATCTCATCGAGCACATCGCCCAACGCAGCGCCTACCTGGCGCTGCTCGCCGAGTACCCCGATACGCTGGCGCGCCTGGCGCGCATGATGGCGGCCAGCCCGTGGGCCGCGCAATACCTGACCCAGCATCCCCTGCTGCTGGACGGACTGATCGACTGGCGCACGCTCTACGAGCCGGTGGACTTCGCCCAGATCGCGCAGCAACTGGCCGCCGACCTCGATGCCTGCGTGCTGCCCGACGGCAGTCCCGACATCGAGCGGCAGATGAACCTGATGCGCGACGTGCAACGCCAGGCCAGTTTCCAGCTCCTGGCCCAGGACCTGGAGGGCGAGCTCACGGTCGAGAAGCTCGCCGACCAGCTTTCCGCCCTGGCCGACCTGCTGCTGGACGAAACCATCCGCCGGGTATGGCCGCTGGTGCAGAAACGGCCCCGGCCGGCCGCCGGCGACGCGGCCGCCGGCGGGGACGACGCGCCGCCCCCGCCGCGCTTCGCCGTTATCGCCTATGGCAAGCTGGGCGGCAAGGAACTCGGCTACTCGTCGGACCTGGACCTGGTGTACCTGTACGACGACGACCGCGAGGACGCCGGCGAAATCTATGCCAAGCTGGGCCGGCGCATGACCTCCTGGCTGTCGACCATGACGTCCTCGGCGCGGCTGTACGAAGTCGACCTGCGGCTGCGCCCGGACGGCGACGCCGGCCTGCTGGCGGTATCGGTCGAAGCCTTCGAGCAATACCAGCGGCAGAAAGCCTGGATGTGGGAACACCAGGCGCTGACCCGCGCCCGCCACGCCGCCGGCTCGCCCGAGGTCGGCCGGCGCTTCGAGCAGATCCGCCGCGAGATCCTGCTGCGGCCGCGCGACCCCGACGAACTGGGCCGCGAAGTCCGGGCGATGCGCGAGAAGATCAGCGCGGGCCACCCCAACACCAGCCGGGACTTCGACCTGAAGCACGACCCTGGCGGCATGGTGGACGTGGAATTCGTCACCCAGTACCTGGTCCTGCGCTACGCGCCAGGGCATCCGGCGCTGGCGGAGAATCTCGGCAACATCACCCTGCTGCGCATCGCCGGCGAGCATGGGCTGATCGCGCCGCCCCTGGCGCGCCGCGCGGGCGACGCGTATCGCACGCTGCGCCGGCGGCAGCACCAGTTGCGCCTGCAAGGCGCCGACAAGGCCCGCGTGCCACCCGGGGAACTGGCCGAAGAACGGGCGACGGTGCGCGAACTCTGGGATACCGTGCTGGGCGCAGCCGCGCCCAAGGGCTAAAATGGAAAACCGATTTCCGCCGTCCGCCCCGCCATGACCACCCGCCCGCCGCTCGAACTGCCTTCCGGCCGCAGCAAAGTCCTGCTGCACTCCTGCTGCGCCCCCTGCTCGGGCGAAGTCATGGAAGCCATGCTGGCCTCGGGCATCCGCTACAGCATTTTCTTCTACAACCCCAACATCCATCCCGTCCGCGAATACGAAATACGCAAACAGGAAAACATCCGCTTCGCCGAACGGCACGGCATCGACTTCATCGACGCCGACTATGACGTCGACAACTGGTTCGAGCGCATCAAGGGGCTGGAGAACGAACCCGAGCGCGGCGCCCGCTGCACCTCCTGTTTCGACATGCGCTTCGAGCGCACGGCCCTCTACGCCCACGAGCACGGCTTCGACACCATCACCAGTTCGCTCGGCATCTCGCGCTGGAAGGACATGAACCAGATCAACGGCTGCGGCGTGCGGGCGGCCGCGCGCTATCCCGATCTCGCCTACTGGACCTACAACTGGCGCAAGGGCGGCGGCTCCCAGCGCATGATCGAGATCAGCAAGCGCGAAGGTTTCTATCAGCAGGAGTACTGCGGCTGCGTATACTCCTTGCGCGACACGAACCGCCACCGGCGTGCGCAGGGCCGCGACCGCATCCAGATCGGCGTCAAGTTCTACGGCAAGGAAGAAGAACTGCTCTAGAGCCCGATACGGTTCGGTCGATCGATCTTAGGCCGAACCCGAGACCGACACGACGCAGGCCCCGCAACCGCGATCGAGATCAAGATCGCAACCAATCACCCACCCGCATGTCCGCAGTGACCGCGCAGGGCGGTCGCTGCGGACGAACCCCGCAAGATCTTCTTCCCCACCCCCAGCGCCACCGCAAACAGGCCAAGCACACACCCCCATCCCGGCAATGCCAGCCCAACCGCCACTGTGAGTCCGCTGTGGGCCGGAGGGGTCCCGAGGCGCGCCTCGGAGCCGAGCGAGGCAGCCGCGAAGGGAGCGCGAACGCGCGGACGAGCGAGCCGAAGCGGTGTCCGGCGCCCGCGCGCCGGACCGGCTCCGCGGTGCGCCTCGGGACCCCTCCGACCCGCAGCGGACGGCTCAAGCACTCCATACCGCCATTACCCGACGCCCCCCTTCCGCGCAACGAAATCACCCATCCCCCCGTTTACCCCTCCCCCAAAACCCCCTATACTAAATTGTAGAAAGACATTCTATTATTTAGAATATGGACAAAACCCTGGCCAAAGGCATGGCCGTGCTGGAATACCTGGTGGACCAGGCCCGCCCCTGCGGCGTGTCGGACGTGGCGCGCGCGCTGGACCTGGCCGCCAGCAACGCGCACCGCACCCTGCAGTCCCTGGTGGCCCTGGGTTACGTCCGCCAACTGCCCGACGCCCGCTACGGCGCCACCCTGCGCCTGTTCGAAATGGGCACCCGCGTGGCCGCCGGCCTGGACGTCAAGGAAGTCGCCCGCCAGGAACTGGCAGGCCTGGCCCAGCAAACCGAGGAAACCATCCACCTGGCGGTCCGCGACGGCGCCGAAGTGATCTACCTGGACAAAATCGACAGCCCGCAACCCGTCGCCGCCTACTCGCGGGTCGGCGGGCGGGCCCCCGCGCAATGCGTGGCCACCGGCAAGGTACTGCTGGCCCAGGCGCTGCCGCAGCGGGAGCAGGCCGAAACCTGGCTGGCCGGCACCATACCCGTGCTGCACCCCCATACCCCCTCCAGCCACCGCTCCTACTCCAGCCTGCTAGAAGACCTCCTCCAGGCCCGCGCCCAGGGCCATGCCCTGAACCGCGAGGAATGGCGCGAAGGCGTCTGCGGCCTGGGAGCCCCGATATTCGACGGCCGCGCGACGGCCATCGCCGCGCTGGGCATGAGCCTGCCCAGCATCCGATTCACCGCCGACCGGGTCCCCATGCTGGCCGAATTGCTGAGGGCCGCCGCGGCCCGCGCTTCCGCCGCATTGGGCTACGGACCGGCAGCCGTGATGGCCCTGGGCCGCGCGGGCAATGGCGCCACGCCGATCTTGAACCACTGATTCACCCGAGCCCGTCGACACAGGCGGGCATACCACGCACGGAGGAGATCATGATGTTTCGCAAGATGGGAGGATGGACCGGATGGACGGGCCCGCGCCGCGCCGCGCTGCTGGCGGCGGGGACGCTTGCGCTGGCCGCCGCCTCGGGGCCGGCATGGTCCGCGCCTGCCGACAGTTGGCCGACCAAGCCGATCCGCCTCGTGGTGCCCTATCCGCCCGGCGGCGGGACCGATGTCATCGCCCGCATCGTCCAGGACGAGTTGCGCAAGCAACTGGGGCAGACCGTCGTCATCGAGAACCGGGGCGGAGCCGCCGGCATCATCGGCACGGAAGCCGTCGCCCGCAGCGACGCCGACGGCTACACGGCGCTGTTCACGCTGTCTTCGCACACCATCAACCCGGCCATCTATAAGAAAATGTCCTTCGACACGGCCAAGGATTTCGTGCCCGTGTCCCTGGTCGCGTCCCTGCCGCAGATCCTGGTGGCCCACCCCAGTTTTCCCGCCAACGACGTCAAGGAACTGATCGCCCTGGCCCAGGCCCGTCCCGGCGAGCTGTCCTATGGTTCGGTGGGCAGCGGCTCGCCCGGCCATATCGCCGGCGAACTGTTCAAGCTGCGCACTCACACCAACCTGATGCACGTGCCCTATCGCGGCGGCGGCCCGGCCATCAACGACGTCCTGGGCAACCAGATTCCCCTGCTGTGGGTCTCGATCCCCGCCGCGGCCGGCTTCGTCAAGGACGGCCGCCTGAAGGCCCTGGCGGTGTCCACCGTCAGGCGCAGCTCGCAATTCCCGGACGTGCCTACAATGCAGGAATCGGGGGTGGCCGACTTCGAGGTCGACTCCTGGTACGCCATGTTCATGCCCGCCGGCACGCCGCAGTCCATCGTCCACAAGCTGCAACATGCGGTGGCCGCCGTCGTGAACGAGCCGGAAATCAAGGACAAGCTGCTGGGCCAGGGTGCCGAGGCCGTCGGCAGCACGCCCGAGCAACTGGACGCCACCGTGCGCGCCGAACTCGTCAAGTGGGCCAAGCTGGCTCGGGAAGCCGAAATCCACGTCGACTGATCCCTTTTCATTCACTCTTCTCGCATAGGACCTGATCATGCCTTCTCCCGCCGACCTCCCCCTGCCCACCGACGACGTCTCCATGGCGAAGGTCGCCGAACTCATCCAGCGCGCCCGTGTCGCGCAAAAGGCCATCGAGTCCTACTCGCAGGAACAGATCGACGAGCTGTGCCTGGCGGCGGGCTGGGCCATCATGGAGCCGCGCCGCAACCGCGAACTGGCCGAGCTATCGGTGCAGGACACGGGACTGGGCAACGTCGAAGACAAGGTCATGAAGAACCAGCGCAAGACGCTGGGCCTGCTGCGCGATCTCAAAGGCGCCAGAAGCGTCGGCGTGATCGCCGAATATCCGGAACGCGGTCTCGTCGAGATCGCGCGCCCGGTCGGCGTGGTCGCCGCGGTGACCCCGTCGACCAACCCCGGCGCCACGCCGGCCAACAAGATCATCAACGCCCTGAAGTGCCGCAACGCGGTGATCGTCGCTCCCTCGCCCAAGGGCGCCAGCACCTGCCAGCGGCTGCTCGGCCATATCCACGACGAACTCGAGCGCGTCGGGCTGGCCCGCGAGATCGCGCAGGACCTGGTGCAGATGCTGCCGTCGCCGGTATCCAAGGCGCTGACCCATGCGCTCATGATGCAGGCCGACCTGCTGGTGGTCACCGGCAGCCAGGCCAATGTGCGCGCCGCCTACCGCAGCGGCACGCCCACGTTCGGCGTGGGGGCCGGCAACGTCGCCTGCATCGTCGATTCCAGCGCCGACCTGCCCGGGGCCGCGGAAAAGATCGTGATGTCCAAGACTTTCGACTACGCCACGAGTTGCTCGGCCGAGAACAGCGTGGTCATCGTGGAGTCGGTGGCCGACGCCATGCTGGCCGAGTTCGCCAAGCGCGGCGCGGTCCTGCTCGACGCCGACGAGAAGGCCCGGCTTGCCGCCGCCATGTGGCCCGACGGCCGGCTGGCCGGCGCCATCACCGCCAAGTCCGCCGGCGTGATCGCCCGCACCGCCGGCCTGACGCGCCCGGAACTGGCGCAAGCCTCGGTGCTGCTGGTCGAGGAAGACGGCTTCGGTCCCGACCATCCCTACTCGGGCGAAAAACTCTCGCCGGTGCTGACCGTCTACCGCGCCCGCGACCTGGCGCATGCCGCCGAGATCGTGGCCCGCATCTACGAATACCAGGGCTCGGGCCACTCGGTGAGCCTGCACGCGGGGCCCGAGGTGGTCGACCAGGCCGCCATGGACCTCGGCCTGCACCTGCCGGTGGCGCGCGTCATCGTCAACCAGCCGCACTGCATCGCGACCGGAGGCAGCTTCGAAAACGGCCTGCCCTTCTCGCTGTCCATGGGCTGCGGCACGTGGGGGCGGAACAACTTCTCCTCCAACATGAACTACACGCACTACATGAACACGACGCGCATCGCGTATCCGCTGCCGCCGTCCATGCCGCCGGAATCCGAGATCTTCGGCGCCTATTTCGACAAATTCGGCAAGTAAGGAAGGACGCCCGCCATGCCTGCGACCCCGCCCGCCACCCTGGCCGAAGTCCTGGCCGGACACGCCCAGGAGCAGCCCGGCCGGACCTGGCTGATCGCTCCCGAGCCCGGCCATGAACTGACCTATGCCGACCTGGCCGCACAGGCCGCCGCCTTCGCGCGCTGGACGGCCGCGCGCGGCCTGCCGCGCGGCACCCGCATCGCGCTGCTGCTGCCCAACGGCGCGCAGGCCAGCCTGCTGTTCCTGTCCACCATGAGCGCAGGGCATGTCATCGTGCCGCTCAACCTGTTGTGCACGCCGGCGCAATTGCTGCATTGCCTGCGGCACAGCGGCGCGTCGCTGGTCTTCACCACGCGCGACCTGGAACCGCGCATCGCGCAGGTGCTGCCGGAATTGCAGGCCGGCGGCCAGGAGATCGCCGTGCAGGTAGTGGACGCCGATTCGCCGGTCCTGCCGGACGCGCCCGGCACGACGCCGTCCCAGGCGCCGACGCCGCAGGACGCGGCCCTGCTCATGTACACATCGGGCACGACCGGCACGCCCAAGGGCGTGCCGCTGACCCACGCCAACCTGCTGCACGCCGCCCGCTCGGTCGGCGGATGGCACGGCCTGGGCCCGGACGACCGCGTGCTGTCGGCCCTGCCGCTGTATCACATCAACGGCCAGGTGATCGCCACGGTCACGCCTTTCGTATCGGGCGGCGGGATCGTCGCGCCGCACAAGTTCAGCGCCAGCCAGTGGTGGCCGCTGGCCGAACGCTACCGCTGCACCTGGCTCAACATGGTCCCGACCATCATCGCCTATCTGCTGAATTCGCCGGACGGACCGCCCGCACCCATGCCCTGGCTGCGTTTCGGGCGCTCGGCCTCGGCCCCCCTGCCCCCGGAACACCACAAAGCCTTCGAGGAGCGCTTCGGGATCCCGATCATCGAAGCGATGGGCATGACCGAGACCGCCTCGGTCGCCTTCTGCAACCCCCAGGATCCCGCCGGCCGGCGCTACGGATCGCCGGGACTGCCCTGCGGCATCGAGGCCCGCGTCGCGGATCCGCAGGGCGGCACGGTGCCCGACGGCACCATAGGCGAGATCATGTTGCGCGGCGCCAACATCATGCATGCCTATTACGATAATCCGCAGGAAAGCGCCAAGTCCTTCGACGCCGAGCGCTGGATGCATACCGGCGACCTGGGATTCCGGGACGCCGACGGCTATTTCACGATCACCGGCCGCATCAAGGAACTCATCATCAAGGGCGGCGAGAACATCGCTCCCCGCGAAATCGACGAATCCCTGCTGAGCCACCCGGCCGTGCTGGAAGCGGCGGCCGTCGGCCTGCCCGATCCGAACTATGGCCAGGAGATCTACGCCGCCGTGATCCTCAAGCCGGATTCGAACGTTTCCCCCGAGACGCTGCGGGCCTATTGCCAGGAAACGCTGGGCAAATACAAGACGCCTCGCGAGATCCGGGTGGTCGAGGATCTCCCCAAGGGTCCGTCGGGCAAGATACAGCGGTTGAAGCTGGTCGATTTCTGGAAGGCCGGGGCGTCCCGGGACAAAGCGCCCGCCTGATCCCGCGAGAGAGCCGTCCACGGCCGGGCCCTGCTGTCGGGGCGCCCGGCCGACTGGCGCTTGGCGTCCCCGTCGGCGGCGATGGCCCGCCGTAAACGCCGCCGACACGGGCTCCGGCGGCTCGCCGCAGGCGATATAGGTCAACCCAATTAGTGATATCCAAGAATACGATCATAAAGACCGTCGGCATTACTTATTCTTAGATCTTTATGCCGGATAACGGTTTTCCATTGCCTATAAGAAGAAAAAACCCTTCTCCGGCAACCCCTTAACGAACCCGGCGGCTGCAGCCGGCCTTGCGGCCAGCCAGCCGCCTTTCCGTACAAGACCGCGCATGTCCACTCCTCCCCTGAGCTACCATCCCCCGGCCATACGGGTCGACGATCCCGCCAAGCAGGAAATCAAGCACACCACCTGTTATATGTGCGCCTGTCGCTGCGGCATCAAGGTCACCCTGGACCAGGGCCGCGTGCGCTTCATCCAGGGCAACCGCGACCATCCGGTCAACCAAGGCGTGCTGTGCGCCAAGGGCTCGGCCGGCATCATGAAGCAGTATTCCCCGGCCCGCCTGCGCCATCCCATGCGGCGCAAGCCCGGCAGCGAGCGCGGGGCCGGCGAGTTCGAGCCGATTTCCTGGGACGAGGCGCTGGACACGCTGACCAAGCGGCTGGCGCACATCCGCAGCACCGATCCCAAGCGGCTGGCCTTCTTCACCGGACGCGACCAGATGCAGGCGCTCACCGGGCTGTGGGCGCAGCAGTACGGCACGGTCAACTGGGCGGCGCACGGCGGCTTCTGTTCGGTGAACATGGCGGCGGCCGGCCTCTACACCATCGGCTACTCGTTCTGGGAATTCGGCGCCGTCGACTGGGACCGCGCCCGCTATTTCGTGTTGTGGGGCGTGGCCGAGGACCATTCGTCCAACCCCATCAAGATCGGCCTGGACAAGCTCAAGCGCAATGGCGCCAAGTTCGTCTCGATCAACCCCGTGCGCACCGGCTATTCGGCCATCGCCGACGAGTGGATCCCGGTGCGCCCGGGCACCGACGGCCTGCTGGCCCTGTCCATCGTGCATGTGCTGCTCACGCGCGGCCTGTTCGACCATGAATTCCTCGCCAAGTGGACCAATGCGCCCTGGCTGGTGATCCAGGCGCCCGGCACCGCGCGCGACGGCATGATCCTGCGCGACGACGCCGGCCAGCCGCTGGTGCAGGACGCGCGCGGCGAACTGGTCGCCGCGCCGTGCGAAGAACCGCCCGAGCTGCTGGTGGCGCGCACCTTGCCCGACGGCACCCGTGTCGAGAGCGTGTTTTCGCTCATGGTCCGCCGCTACGGCGCGGACGAGTACGCGCCGGCCAACGCCGCCGGGCGCTGCGGGGTCGACGCCGCCACGATCGAGCGGCTGGCGATGGAAATGGCCAAGGTGGCGCAGGAAGAAACCATCGAGCTGCCCATCGGCTGGACCGACGTCTACGGGCGCCGGCACGACAAGGTCGTCGGCCGCCCCGTCTCCATGTACGCCATGCGCGGCATCTCGGCGCATTCCAACGGCTTCCATACCTGCCGCGCGCTGCATTTCATCCAGATGCTGCTCGGCGCGCTCGAGGGCCCGGGCAACTTCCGCGCGCGCTCGCCGTATCCGCGCCCCATCCCGCCCAACCAGTTGCCCGAGAACGACCTGTCGGTCATCCACTCCCCGGACACGCCGCTCAAGCGGCCCCCGCTGGGCTTCCCGGTGCGCCCGGAAGACCTCGTGCTCACGCCCGAAGGCGGGCCGGTGCGCATCGACAAGGCCTATTCCTGGGAGACGCCGCTGGCCTCGCACGGGGTCATGCACATGGTGATCCGCAACGCCGTGGAAGGCGACCCCTACCCGATCGACACGCTGATCCTGTTCATGGCGAACATGGCGTGGAACTCGTCCATGAACACCTCCGAGACGCAGGACCTGCTGACGGCGCGCGACGAAAAGGGCGAGTACCGCATTCCCTTCCTGGTGGTGGCCGACGCCTTCGATTCCGAGACCGTCCGCTACGCCGACCTGGTGCTGCCGGACACGACCTATCTCGAACGCTACGACTCGATCTCGCTGCTGGACCGGCCGATTTCCGAGGCCGATACCGTGGCCGACGCCATCCGGCACCCGGTCGTCGAGCTCGACCGCGACGTGCGGCCCTGGCAGGACGTGCTGGTCGACCTGGCCGGCCGCCTGCGCTTCCCGGCCTTCGTCAAGGAAGACGGCAGCCCGCGCTTTTCCAGCTACCGCGACTTCATCGTCAACTTCGAGAAGGCGCCCGGCATCGGGTTCCTGGCAGGCTGGCGCGGCAAGGACGGCAGCAAGTCGCTGGTCGGCGAGCCCAATCCCAAGCAATGGGAGGCCTACATCGCCAACGGCGCCTTCTTCAACCACCACTGGCCCGACCACCAGAAGTACCACCGCAACTTCAACCAGAGCTACCAGGAAGAAGCGGTGCGGGCAGGGTTCATCCCCAAGGTCGGTCCCATCGTGTACGAGTTCTACAGCGAACCGTTGCAGCGGTTCAAGCTGGCCGGCCAGGGCCTGTACGAAGGTCCCTGCCCCACCGATCCGGTGGACCGCGAGCGCCTGTCGACCTGGTTCGATCCCCTGCCGTTCTTTTACGAGCCGCTGGAGCAGCAACGCGTCGACACCGAGGCCTATCCGCTGCACGCGATCACGCAGCGGCCCATGATGATGTACCACTCCTGGGACAGCCAGAACGCCTGGCTGCGGCAGATCCTGGCGCAGAACTTCCTGTACATGAACGCCGGCACCGCGCGGCGCATGGGCCTGTCCGACGACGACTGGGTGTGGGTCGAATCGGTGCACGGCAAGGTCCGCTGCCAACTGCGCACCATGGAAGGCTGCGAGGCCAATACGGTGTGGACCTGGAACGCCATCGGCAAGATGCACGGCACCTGGGGCCTGTCCGACCAGGCGCCCGAGTCCAACGCCGGCTTCCTGCTGAACCACCTGATCAGCGACTGCCTGCCGCGGCGGGCCAACGAACGCAACCTGACCAATTCCGATCCGGTCACCGGCCAGGCCGCCTGGTACGACGTGCGCGTGCGCGTCACGCGCGCCGCCGAGGGCGAAACCGGCGTGGCCCAGGAATTCTACGACTCGGCGCCCGGCGCCTGAACGGATACGGATCATAGAAAGGAGCAGAGCGATGAAGCTCGGACTGGCAATCGACATGGATACCTGCGTGGGCTGCCATGCCTGCGCGGTGGCCTGCAAGGAATGGAACGGCAAGAGCCTGATGGCGGGCGGCGCGCCCGACTACGACGCCTACGGCGCGGAGCCTTCGGGCACCTGGTTCAACCGCATCCGTCACTTCGAGGTGAACGAGTACCCCCAGAACAAGACGATCAACGTCCCCATGTCCTGCATGCACTGCGAGGATGCGGCCTGCGTGACCGTCTGCCCCACCGGCGCCTCGTACAAGCGCGCCGAGGACGGCATCGTGCTGGTCGACCCGGACAAGTGCATGGGCTGCAATCTCTGCGCCTGGGCCTGTCCCTACGGCGCGCGCGAGCTCGACGAGGACAAGGGCGTGATGCGCAAGTGCACCCTGTGCGTGGATCGCATCTACAACGAAAACCTGCCCGAGCCCGAGCGCCAGCCGGCCTGCGTGCTGGCCTGCCCGGCCCATGCCCGCCATTTCGGGGACTACGACGATCCGGAATCCAAAGTCTCCCAGCTATCGCGCGAACGCGGCGGCCTGGCGCTCATGGAAGAGCTGGACTACAAGCCGGTCAACCGCTATTTTCCCCCGCGCGCGCCGGCCAAGATCGACACCTCGGCCGCCGGCAAGAATCCCGATGCCTCGCGTTCCCTGCGCGACCGCATCGCTTCCTGGCTGGGTGCGAACCAATGAAACCCGCGCTGTCCGTCATTTTCTTCACCGTGTCCTCCGGCGCCGGCCTGGGCCTGATGATCTGGCTGCTGCTGCTCCTGCTGCTGGTGCCCGACGCCGTCCTGGCGCAATCCTGGTGGATCTCGGTCGGGCTGTCCGCCCTGCTGGTGACCGCGGGCCTGGTTTCGTCCACGCTGCACCTGGCCAATCCGCGCAATGCCTGGCGCGCGGCGACCCGCTTCGCCACCTCCTGGCTCTCGCGCGAGGCCGTGTTCTCCTTCGTGCTGTACGGCGTGGCCGGCGCGCTGCTGCTCACGCTGTGGCTGGGCGGCGATTCGGCCGCCTGGCTGAAGGTGCTGCTGGCGGTGCTGCTGCTCCTGGTCGCGCTGACCATCCTGGTCTCCACCGCGATGATCTACGGCTGCCTGAAGACGATCCCGCGCTGGTCCACCTGGCACACGGTGGTCGCCTATCCCCTGCTGGGGCTGATGTCCGGCATGCTGCTGCTGGCGGCCATTCCCGGCAACGGATCGCTGGCCAGGGCCGCCGGCTGGAATCCGGTCTTGGCGGCCACGGTGCTGCTGGCCCTGGGCGCGCTGCTCAAGGCGCACTACTACATGAAGTTCCGCCAGCCTGCGGGCATCACCAACAACGCCGCGCTCGGCCTCAAGTCGGGCCGGGTGCGCATGCTCGACGTCGGCCACAGCCGCGGCACCTTCCTGACCAACGAGTTCGGCTTCGAGCTGGCGCGCTCCAAGGCCGGCCTGCTCAAGGCCCTGGTGTTCGTGCTGGCCTTCGCCCTGCCGCTGGTCCTGCTGTGGGCGGGCGCCCCCTGGGCGGCCGCCGCCGTGGCCTGCGTGGCCGGCCTGCTGGTCGAACGCTGGCTGTTCTTCGCGGAAGCCGAGCACGTCGTGCGGCTCTACCATGGGGCCAAAGTTGTCTGACCGCGACTCCCGCCTGGCGATCGTCCGCTACTGGCCCCGCCTGCGGCAGGCGGGCGTATTGCGCGCCGATTTCCTGGCCGGCCTGACGGGAGCCGTGGTGGTGGTGCCCCAGGGGGTGGCCTTCGCCACCCTGGCCGGCATGCCGCCCGAATATGGCCTCTACACCGCCATCATTCCCTGCATCATCGCCGCGCTGCTGGGCTCCAGCCGCCTGATGATCACCGGCCCGGCCAATGCCATCTCGCTGACCACCATGGCGCTGGTCGCGCCGCTGGCGTTGCCGGGCTCGCCCGACTACGTGCGCCTGGTCCTGACGCTGACATTCATGGTGGGAGCGGCCCAGCTCGTGCTGGGGCTGCTGCGCGCCGGCCGGCTGGTGGACAAGGTGCCGCACGCGGTGGTGGTGGGTTTCACCGTCGGCGCGGCGGTGCTCATCATCAACAGCCAGATCGCGCCCCTGCTCGGACTGGAGATCCAGCGCGGCCTCAAGCCGCTGGCCAACCTGACGGCCATCTCGACCTCCTGGCAGGCAGTCGATCTGCACTCGATCCTGATTTCCTTCGTGACGCTGGCGGTCATCGTCCTGTGGCGGCCGTTCAACAAGATGATCCCGGGAACGCTGGTGGCCGTGCTGATCGCCTCCATCGCCGCGGTGGTGCTGGAAGTCCTGTTCGAGGCCGGCGCCGACATCCGCCGCATCGAAGCCCTGCCTGGCGGCCTGCCGCCGCTGTCCGCGCCCGACCTGTCGTGGGAAACCCTGCATGCCCTGCTGCTGCCGGCAGCCACCATGACCCTGCTGGCCCTGACCGAGGCCACGGCCATCGCGCGCGCGATCGCGCTGCGCTCGGGCGACACGCTGCATTCCACCCAGGAATTCGTGGGACAGGGCGCGGCCAACCTGGCCGGCGCGTTCTTTTCCTGCTATCCGGCCAGCGGTTCGTTCAACCGTTCCGGGCTGAACGTGATCTCCGGCGGGCAGACGCCGCTGTCCGCGGTATTCGCCGGCGTGCTGCTGATCGGCATCCTGGCGGCCATCGCCCCCCTGGCCCAGCATCTGCCCGTGGCGGCCATCGCGGCGCTGCTGATGGCGGTGGCCTGGGGCCTGATCAATGTGCCCGAGATCCGCAACATCTGGCGCGAGCATCCGCGCCAGCGGCTGGAAATGCTGGTCACCATGATCGCCACCGTCACGCTGTCGCTGGAAGCCGCGATCCTGCTCGGCCTGGCCGTCGCCTTCGGCGTGCGATGCCACGATCGCCGCCGGGCCCGGCCGGCGGACAAGGCTCCCCACGCTTGAACGGGAACGGCCGCACGAGCGGCCGTTCCTGCCTGCGCCCGCCCGGAAGCGCTACTGCAGCGTCCGGGTGAACACGAACTGCCCGTCGCGCCAGTCCACCGGCACCACGTCGCGCGGCCCGAAGCGGCCTTCCAGGATGAGCCTGGCCACCGGGTTCTCGATCCGCTGCTGGATCGCCCGCTTCAGCGGGCGCGCGCCGAATACCGGGTCGAAGCCGACCCGCGCGATCTCGGCCAGCGCCGCGTCCGATACTTCCAGGCGCATCTCCTGCTTCTCCAGGCGCTCGGCGAGCCGCTTGACCTGGATGCGGGCGATCGACTCGATGTGCTGGCTTTCCAGGGCATGGAACACCACCACTTCGTCGATCCGGTTGAGGAACTCGGGCCGGAAATGCTGCTTGAGCTCGTCCCAGACGACTTCCTTGATCGCCTCGTATTCCTTGCCGGCCATGCTCTGGATATGCTGCGAGCCCAGGTTGGACGTCATGACGATCACGGTGTTGCGGAAATCGACCGTGCGTCCCTGGCCGTCGGTCAGGCGGCCGTCGTCCAGCACCTGCAGCAGCACATTGAAGACGTCGGGGTGCGCCTTCTCGACCTCGTCGAGCAGGACCACGCTGTACGGCTTGCGCCGCACCGCCTCGGTCAGGTAGCCGCCCTCTTCGTAGCCGACGTATCCCGGCGGCGCGCCGATCAGGCGCGCGACGGAATGCTTCTCCATGAACTCGCTCATGTCGATGCGGATCATGTGCTCGTCGGAGTCGAACAGGAAGTCGGCCAGCGCCCGCGTCAGTTCGGTCTTGCCCACGCCGGTGGGGCCCAGGAACAGGAAGGAGCCGTACGGACGCGAAGGATCGGCCAGCCCGGCGCGCGAGCGGCGGATGGCGTCGGCCACCAGGCTGACGGCCTCGTCCTGCCCCACCACCCGGCGGTGCAGGCGCTCTTCCATGTGCAGCAGCTTGTCGCGCTCGCCCTGCATCATCTTGGATACCGGGATGCCGGTGGCGCGCGACACGACCTCGGCGATTTCCTCGGCGCCGACCTGGGTGCGCAGCAGCTTGGGCTTGCCGGCCTCGGCTTCCGTGGCGTCCGCCGAATTCTCGGCGGCCTTCAGGCGCGCCTCGAGCTCGGGCAGCTTGCCGTATTGCAGCTCCGCCAGCTTGTCGAACTGGCCTTTGCGCTGCAATTCCGCCATTTCGGCGCGCGCCTTTTCGATCTCTTCCTTGATGGCCTGCGAACCCTGTACCGCGGCCTTCTCGGCTTTCCAGACTTCCTCGTAGTCGTTGTACTCGCGCTGCAGCTTGTCGAGTTCCTCTTCGATCGCCTGCAGGCGACGCTTGGAGGATTCGTCCGATTCCTTCTTGACGGCCTCGCGCTCGATCTTGAGCTGGATGATGCGGCGGTCGAGCTTGTCCATGACCTCCGGCTTGGAGTCGATCTCCATGCGGATGCGCGCGGCGGCCTCGTCGATCAGGTCGATCGCCTTGTCGGGCAGGAAACGGTCCGTGATGTAGCGATGCGAAAGCTCGGCGGCCGCCACGATGGCGGGATCGGTGATCTCCACCCCGTGGTGCAGCTCGTAGCGCTCCTGCAGGCCGCGCAGGATGGCGATGGTCGATTCCACGTCCGGCTCGTCGACCAGCACCTTCTGGAAGCGACGCTCGAGCGCGGCGTCCTTCTCGATGTACTTGCGGTATTCGTCCAGCGTGGTCGCGCCGATGCAATGCAGCTCGCCGCGCGCCAGGGCCGGCTTGAGCATGTTGCCGGCGTCGATCGCGCCCTCGGCCTTGCCGGCGCCGACCATGGTGTGCAGCTCGTCGATGAAGACGATGCTGCTGCCGGCATCCTGCGACAGTTCCTTGAGTACGGCCTTGAGGCGCTCTTCGAATTCGCCGCGGAACTTGGCGCCCGCCAGCAGGGCGGCCATGTCCAGGGACAGCACGCGCTTGCCGCGCAGAGTCTCGGGCACTTCGTCGTTGACGATGCGCTGGGCCAGGCCCTCGACGATGGCGGTCTTGCCCACGCCGGGCTCGCCGATCAGCACCGGGTTGTTCTTGGTGCGGCGCTGCAGGATCTGGATGGCGCGCCGGATCTCGTCGTCGCGGCCGATGACCGGATCGAGCTTGCCCTGGCGGGCGCGGTCGGTGAGGTCCAGGGTGTACTTGGAAAGGGCCTCGCGGTTCGATTCGCCGGCCGCGTCGTTGACGCTGGCGCCGCCGCGCACGGCATCGATCGCCGTTTCCAGGGCCTTTTTCTGCAGGCCGGCCTCGCGCAGGATGCGGCCGGCCTCGCCCTTGTCGTCGGCCAGGGCCAGCAGGAACAGCTCGCTGGCGATATAGGCGTCGCCGCGCCGGGCGGCTTCTTTGTCGGTGCGGGTGAGCACCGCCTGCAGGTCGCGGCCGACCTGGATGTTGGCGGCATCCCCCTGCACCTGGGGAATGGACTTCAGGGCGGCGTCGAGCGCGGGCTGCAGGCGGCTGACGGCCACCCCGGCGCGCGCCAGCAGGCTGCCCGCGCCGCTGTCCGGATCGGCCAGCAAGGCGGCCAGCACGTGGACCGGCTCGATGTAGGGGTGGTCGTTGCGGGCGGCCAGGCTCTGCGCGTCGGCCAGCGCCTGCTGGAACTTGGTGGTGAGCTTGTCGAATCGCATGGTCGTCGAGGAGAGGAGGCCCCGAAGCGGGGCCGGATGCCATGCAAATGCGGGCGATCCCGGGGATTTCAAGACCCTGGGTGGGGAATGGGTATTGGCCCGCCGCCCCCGCCAAAGAAAAAGCGGCGCGGGGGAACCCCGCGCCGCCGGATTGCCGCCCTTCGGGCTCAGATCTCTTCGTACAGGGGCAGCGTCAGGAATTCCGCGAAGGACTCCTGCGTGCTCATCTGTTCGAAGATCTGGGCCGCGCGGTCGTAGGCCTTGCTCGGGCCGGCGACTTCGTGCGCCTTGGCCAGTTCCTCGGGAATCAGGCTGCGCACGAGGTCGGCGGTGACCTTGCGGCCATCTTCCAGCCTGCCCTTGGGCGAGCGGATCCACTGCCAGACCTGCGACCGCGAGATCTCGGCGGTGGCGGCGTCTTCCATCAGGTTGTGGATGGGCACGCAGCCGTTGCCGTCCAGCCAGGATCCCAGGTAATGGATGCCCACGTTGATGTTCATGCGCAGGCCCGCCTCGGTGATCGGCGATTCGGGCTGGAAGTCCAGCAGGTCGCGGGCGGCGACCTCGACGTCGGGACGCTGCTTCTCGATCTGGTTGGGACGCTGGCCCAGCACCTTGGTGAACTCTTCCATGGCCACGGGCACCAGGCCCGGGTGCGCCACCCAGCCCCCGTCATAGCCGTCGGTCGCGTCGCGCGCCTTGTCGGCGCGGATGCCGGCCATGGCCTGTTCGTTCTTGACCGGATCGCTCTTGATCGGGATCAGGGCGCTCATGCCGCCGATGGCCGGCGCCTGGCGGCGATGGCAGGTCTTGAGCAGCAGCAGGGCATAGGCGCGCATGAAGGGCGCGGTCATGGTCACGCGGGCCCGGTCCGCGAGGCAGAACTCGCGGTCGACCTTGAATTTCTTGATGCAGCTGAAGATATAGTCCCAGCGGCCGGCGTTCAATCCGGCGCTGTGCTCGCGCAGCTCGTAGAGGATCTCGTCCATTTCGAACGCGGCCAGTATGGTCTCGATGAGCACCGTCGCCTTGATGCTGCCCTGCGGCACGCCGACGCGCTTCTGGGCGGCGACGAAAATGTCGTTCCAGAGCCGGGCCTCGAGGTGGCTTTCCATCTTGGGCAGATAGAAGTACGGGCCCGAGCCGCGCGCCAGCAATTCCTTGGCGTTGTGGAACAGGTACAGCGCGAAGTCGAAGATGCCGCCCGACACGCGCTCGCCGTCGACCGTGACGTGCTTTTCGTCCAGGTGCCAGCCGCGGGGGCGCACCACCAGGGTGGCCACCTTGTCGTTGAGCTGGTAGGTCTTGCCGCCCTGCTCCAGGCGGATGGTCCGGCGTATGGCGTCCTTGAGGTTGATCTGCCCGGTGATCTGGTTATGCCAGTTCGGCGTGTTGGAGTCCTCGAAGTCGGTCATGTAGCTGTCGGCGCCCGAATTCAGCGCGTTGATGACCATCTTGCGATCGACCGGGCCGGTGATTTCCACGCGGCGGCACTTCAGGTCTTCGGGAATCGGCGCGATTTTCCAGTCGCCGTCGCGCACGGACCGGGTGTCGGCCAGGAAATCGGGCCGCTCGCCCGCGTCCAGGCGGCGGGTGCGGGCGACGCGGGCCGCCAGCAGTTCACGGCGGCGGGGTTCGAAGGCGCGATGCAGCTCGGCCACCAGGGCCAGCGCGTCGTGGGTCAGGATGGTTTCGAATCCGGGTTCGAGGGGGGCGTTGAAGGCCACCCCCTGGGGCAGGTTCAGGCTCATGGAAGCGCTCCATTTCGTAGGGGTCCCGGCCAGTGTACGAGGTGCGGATCCAATGAAAAAGGTTAGAATTGTTGCTTCATTTTTTACTTTTAAGAGCAGATCGCCTGCAGGCGACTTCCCGAGCGCCGTGGACCGTTTCAAACAGTTGGAAAGCTTCGTCGCCGTCGCGACCCTGGGCAGCCTGTCGGCCGCCGCCCGCGCCGAAGGCGTGGCTCCCGCCATGATGGGGCGGCGCGTCGACGCCCTGGAAGCCCGCCTGGGCGTCAAGCTGCTGGTGCGCTCCACGCGCCGGCTGTCGCTGACCGCCGAAGGCAGGTCCCTGCTGCAGGACGGCCAGCGCATCCTGCGCGACCTGGAGGAAACCGAAAGCCTCATCAGCCAGGGCAGCACCCGGCCCAGCGGGCGCCTGCGCATCAGCGCCCCCGCCGGCTTCGGGCGCCGCCACGTCGCCCCCCTGCTGCCCGCCTTCTCGACCAGCCATCCCGACCTGAGCATCACCCTGGACCTGAACGACCGCCTGGTGGACCTGATCGAGGAAAGATTCGACTGCGCCGTGCGCATCGGCGACCTGGTGGACTCCAGCCTGATCGGCATCCGGCTGGCCGACAACCGGCGGGTGGTGGTCGCGTCCCCCGAGTATCTGTCCCACTACGGCAGGCCCCGCACGCCGGCCGACCTGGCGCGGCACAACTGCCTGTCCTTCGGGCCGCAGGGCAACCAGTCCCGCGGCTGGCTGTTCCGCATCGACGGGCAGGTCGTGGCGCAGCGCGTGACCGGCGACCTGGAATGCAGCGACGGCAGCGTGCTGCACGAATGGACGCTGGCCGGCTGCGGGCTGGCCTGGCGCTCCATGTGGGAGATCGAGCAGGACCTGCAGCAGGGCCGGCTGCTCACCGTGCTGGACGAATACGCCGCGCCCCCCAACGGCATCTACGCGATCCTGCCCGAGCGCAAGCACATGCCCTTGCGGGTCCGGGCCTTCGTCGACTGGCTGCGGCGAGCCTATGCGCGCGAAGGATACTGGCAGGGAAGCTGACCCTCGACGGGCCAGATCAACCCAGGATCAGATGGACGCCCAGGCCCAGCAAGGCCGCGAAAAAGCACCGCTTGAACACTTGCGCGGAAACGCGGCCGCGCACGTAGCGGCCGAGCCAGAGGCCGGCCACGGCCGGCAGCAAGGCCAGGCAGGACGCCGCCAAGCCGTCCGCCCGCAATGCCCCGGCCGCGGCCAGCGTGGCACCCAGCGCCATGGTCGACACGAAGAACGACAGGCCGAGAGCCTGGACCAGTTCGTCCTTGTCGAGTTGCAATCCCTGCAGGTAAGGCACCGACGGGATGACGAAAATGCCGGTCACGGCGGTCGTGGCGCCCGTCAGCAGGCCCGCGACCGCGCCCCCGGCCGGCCCCGTCCAGCCGCGCGGCAGGCGCGCGCGGACGTCGAACAAGCCCGGCACGGCATACACGGCCAGGGCCACGCCCAGGGCGTGCCGGGCCCAGGGGGCATCGGGCGGGCCGAGCCAGGCGCCGATCGCCAGCGTGCCGATCGCGCTGCCGGCCAGCAACGGCCACAGGCGCAGGCAAAGCGCAAGCAGCCTGCCGCCCGCCGCCATTTGCCATGCATTCGTGAGCAGCGAAGGCACCATGAGCCATGCGGCGGCCTGGGAAACCGGCATGAACAGGCCCAGCACGCCCACGACCAGCGTGGGCAGGCCCAGGCCGACCAGGCCCTTGACGGCGCCGCCGGCCGTGAAAGCGAGCGCGACGGCGACCAGTGTCCAGGTCGGGAGGGCGGGCGGCAGGATGTCGTCGAAAGGCATGCGGGCATGATGCCGCGCGCGCCGGCTCCTGAAAAGCCGGAATATACTGAGCCTGTCTTCGGAGTTTCCGAAGGCATAACCCACTTGCCCCACGCATGCGCTACGACCTGACCGACCTGCGGCTGTTCGTGAATATCGTGGACGCCGGCAGCCTGACCGCCGGCGCCGCGCGCAGCCACCTGGCGCTGGCCTCGGCCAGCGCCCGCATCGCCGGACTGGAATCGGCCCTGGACGTACGCCTGCTCGAACGCGGCCGCCGCGGGACGCGCCCCACCGCCGCCGGGCTCGCGCTGGCCCGCCATGCGCGGGCCATGCTGCAGCTCGCCGGCCGGCTCAACGCCGATCTCGCGGAATATGCCCAAGGCTTGCGCGGACAGGTCCGGCTGATGAGCAATACGGCCGCCCTGACGGGATTCCTGCCGGAAGCCCTGGCCCGCTTCCTGCGCCAGCATCCGGACATCGATGTCGAAACGGAAGAGCGTCCCAGCGTGCACATCGTGCGCGCCGTGGCCGACGGGACGGCGGACCTGGGAATCGTGTCCGACGCCGTGGACACCGGCGACCTGGAATGCCTGCCCGTGGCGCACGACCGCCTGGTGCTGTGTCTGCCTCGCGGGCACCGGCTGGCCGGCCTGTCCAGCCTGACGCTGGAAGCGGCGCTGGACGAGGAATTCATCATGCTCGCGCTGCAGAGCGCGCTGGCGCTCTACCTGGAAGGCCAGGCGGCGCGGCTGGCCCGGCGCCTGCGGGTGCGATTGCGGCTTCCGGATTTCGACGCGGTCCTGCGCGCCGTCGCCGGGGGCTGCGGCGTGGCCATCGTTCCGCATGCGGCGGCGGCGCGCCTGCGCCATCCCGGGACGAAACTCGTGGCGCTTTCGGACCCCTGGGCCAGCCGGCGATTGCTGCTGTGCATGCGCGACGCCGCGAACCTGCCGCGCCATGCCGGCCTGCTGGCAAGGTTGCTGGCTGCGGCGGGCGGCACGGCGCCTCCCGCCGGGGCTGATGCCCGGTCGGGGCGCGGGACGGCTCCAATGAAGCACTGACCGTCCGGGAAACGAGGCCTGCGCGGCCCCCGGTCGAGATCGGCGCCGCCCTGTCGCGTGCTAACATGCCGACCTTCCCGGGACCATGGCGCCTGCCCTCTTTTCCCGCGTAAGCGTTTACGTCAATCAACGCGCAACCAGCCGATGACCGAGCGGCCGGAAGCGCGTTGCCGCGCCCCCCTCGCCAGCGGCTCCCCATCCGGAGATTGCCGTTCATGTCCCTCCTCTCCCGAGACGCCGGCCTGCGCCATCTGCTGCGCCTGACGCTGGCGCTGTTCCTGTCCTATCTCGCCGTGGCGATGCCGCTGTCGGTCATGTCCCTGCACGTCACCCGCGAACTGGGGCTGGGCAATGCCGCCGGCGGCCTGGCGGTCGGCATCGCTTTCCTGGCCACCATCGTCACCCGCGGCCATGCCGGCAGCCTGGCCGACCGCCTGGGCGGCAAGGCCTGCATGACACGCGGCCTGCTGGTATACATGGCCGCCGGCATCCTGTGCCTGGCCTCGGCCGCGCCCGGCCTGACGCCGGCGGCTGCCTACGCGGTGCTGATCGCCGGCCGCCTGTTGCTCGGCCTGGGCGAGAGCCTGACCCTGGTGGGCCTGCTCGGCTGGGGCATAGGCCTGATGGGCCCGTCGCGCTCGGGCAGGGTCATGGCCTTCGTGGGCATGGGCATGTACGGCGCCTTCGCGGCGGGCGGGCCGCTGGGCCTGGCCCTGCTCCGGTCGCTGGACTTCGCCGCCCTGATGGCCGTCTGCGCGGGCCTGCCGCTGGTCGGCCTGCTGCTTGCGCGCGGCATCCCCGCCGTGGCGCCGCACGAAGGCCGGCGCGCCTCGTTCTGGCGGGTGCTGGGCCTGATCTGGCGCGAGGGCGCGGTGGTGGGACTGCAGGGCGTGGGCTTCGCCGCGCTGGGCGCCTTCATCCCGCTGTACTTCCTGGCCAACCAGTGGCCGCACGCCGGCCTCGGCCTGACCTGCTTCGGCGCCGGCTTCGTCGCCATGCGCGTACTTTGCGGCCACCTGCCGGACCGGATCGGCGGCCGGCCGGTGGCGGCCTGGTCGCTGCTGGTCGAGGCGGCGGGCCAATACCTGCTCTGGCTGGCACCTGGTCCCGCGTGGGCGCTGGCCGGCGCCTTGCTCACCGGCGTGGGCTGCTCCATGGTCTTTCCCGCCATGGGCGCCGAAGCCGTCAGGCGCGTGCCCGCGCAGTTGCGGGGCACGGCCGTCGGCGGCTATGCCGCGTTCCAGGACCTGGCCTACGGCGCCACCGGACCCCTGACGGGCCTGCTGGCCGACCATCACGGATACGCCAGCGTTTTCCTCGCCGGCGGCGCGTGCGCAACGCTGGGCCTGGCCATGGCGCGATGGGGTTTGCGCCCAAGCGGCCGGCTGGCGGACAGCCGATAGGCCGCTGCCCTCCGCCCCCTCGCTCAGTGACTGATCATCCAGGGGCGCGCGCCGGCGAAGGCCTTGCTGCCGTCGGCGGTGGTGCGCGTGCGGCCGGCGGACCGCTTCCCGCCGCCGCAACACCCGCAGTTCATGCCATGGCCCGTCCGCGTGCTGCGCGGCTCGTGCGCGTTGCGCTCGTTGGCCGCCCGGGCCCGGTTGAACGCCGAGGACAAGGCGCCCACGGCGGGCGCCCGGCCGACGATCCGCGGCGCGGGCGCGCCGCAGACCGGGCAATCGGCCGGATCCTGCCATTGCGCCAGCGGCCGCAAGGCCGAGAATTCGCCGCAACCGCCGCAGCGATAGTCATAGGTCGGCATGGCGTTCTCCCTCAAAGATCGGGCGACAGCGGCATGTCCACGCCGCCCTGGACGGCCTTGACGGGCCCGCCGGCCGAGGGCTGGATATCGAATTCGAAGATCTCGGTCGGCAGCCACAGCGTGGCGCAGGCATTGGGGATGTCCACCACGCCGCTGATGTGGCCCTGCACGGGGGCCGTGCCCAGGATCGAATAGGCCTGCGCGCCGGAGTAGCCGAACTTCTTCAGGTATTCGATCGCGTTCAGGCAGGCCTGGCGATAGGCGATATGCACGTCCAGGTAGTGCTGGCCGCCGCCCTCGTCCACCGAAATGCCTTCGAAGATGAGGTAATCCTTGTAGTTGGGCGTGATCGGGCTGGGCTTGAAGATGGGGTTGCGGATCCCGTACTTGGCCATGCCGCCCTTGATCAGCGCAACGCGCATGTGGATCCAGCCGGCCATCTCGATCGCGCCGCAGAAGGTGATCTCGCCGTCGCCCTGCGAAAAATGCAGGTCGCCGACGGACAGGCCGCCGCCCTTGACGTACACCGGGAAAAAGACGCGCGATCCGCGGGACAGGTCCTTGATGTCGCAGTTGCCGCCGTGTTCGCGCGGCGGCACGGTGCGCGCGCCCTCGGCGGCCGCCTTGTCGCGCGCGGCGCCCTTGAGCCTGCCCATGTGGGCGGTCTTGGGCGCGGGCGGGTTCGCCAGCGGGGGAACCCGGGTCGGATTGGTGTCGATCAGCGCCTGCTCGCGCTGGTTCCAGGTATCCAGCATGGCCTGGTCGGGCAGGCAGCCGATGAGTCCGGGATGGATGAGGCCGGCGAAGCTGACCCCCGGCACGTGGCGCGAGCTCGTGAACATGCCGTGGAAATCCCAGATCGACTTCTGGGCCTGGGGAAAGTGCTCGGTCAGGAAACCCCCGCCATTCTTCTTGCTGAAGAAACCATTGAATCCCCACAGGCTGTCCGGCTTGGCGCCGATGTCCAGGAAGTCGACCACCAGCAGGTCGCCCGGCTCGGCGCCTTCCACGCCGACCGGGCCGGACAGGAAGTGAACCGTGGACAGGTCGACGTCGCGCACATCGTCCGCGCTGTCGTCGTTCTTGATGGCGCCTCCCGTCCAGTCGTAGGTTTCCAGGACGAAATCGTCGCCCGGCCTGACCCACGCGGCGATCGGGATGTCCGGGTGCCAGCGGTTATGGATGTTCTCGTTCTCGTACGGCGACTGGGCGAGGTCGACCTTGATCAGGGTGTCGGGCATGACGGGCTCCTTTGATTCCCGGGGTTGCGATAAGAAAGGCGGGACGCGCTAGACGGACAGATAGCGGCTGATCGTTTGTTCGTCGACCGTCCCGCGCGCGTCCTCGTGCAGGAAGCGGCCCTTGTCGATGACGATCAGGCGGTCGGCGATCTGCATCGTGAAACTCAGCACCTGCTCCGAAACCACCACCGCCAGGTCCTTGATCTTGCGGATCTCCAGCAGCGAGCGGGCGATGTCCTTGATGATGGAAGGCTGTATGCCTTCGGTGGGCTCGTCCAGCATCAGCACCTTGGGCCGCGTCACCAGCGCGCGCGCGATCGCCAACTGCTGCTGCTGTCCTCCCGAGAGGTCGCCGCCGCGCCGGCGCCGCATCTCGTGCAGCACGGGAAACAGCGCGTAGATTTCGTCGGGAACGGCGTCGCGCAGCGCGCGGCCCGGCAGGCCGGTGCGGATGTTCTCCTCCACCGTGAGCATGGGAAAGATCATGCGCCCCTGGGGCACATAGGCCAGGCCGGCGCGCACGCGGCGGTGGCTCTCCATGCCGCTCAGGTCGATGCCGTCGACCTCCACCCGGCCCTGCATGGCAGGCAGCACCCCGATCAGGGTCTTGAACAGCGTGGTCTTGCCCATGCCGTTGCGCCCCATGACGGCGACGATCTCGCCGCGCCCGACGTTCAGGTCGACGCCGTGGATCACCTGGCTCTGGCCATAGCCCGATACCAGTCCCGATACGCTGAACATGGAATTCTCCTCAATGGCCCAGGTAGACTTCGATGACGCGGGGATCCGCTTGCACGGATTCCATGGAGCCTTCGGCCAGCACCTTCCCCTGGTGCAGCACCGTGACCTTGTCCGCGATATTCTTCACGAACTCCATATCGTGCTCGATCACGATCATCGACCGCTCGCTGCCGATGCGGTTGAGCAGCTCCACGGTCTTCTCGCGCTCGGACACGCTCATGCCCGCCACCGGTTCGTCCAGCATCATGAGTTCGGGCTCCTGCATGAGCAGCATGCCGATCTCCAGCCACTGTTTCTGGCCATGCGACAGCAGTTCGGCGGATCGGTCCAGCATGTCGGCCAGAAAGATCTCGCCGGCGACCCGCTCGACGCGCTCGACCACGTCGGGCGTGCGGCGAAAGGCGATTGCGCCGAATACGCTGCGCCCCCGCGGGAACGACACTTCTAGGTTTTCCCGCACGCTCAGCGTCTCGTAGATGGATGGCGTCTGGAACTTGCGCCCCACTCCCGCGCGCACGATCTCGTGCTCGGCCATGCGGGTCAGCTCGGCGTCCTTGAAGCGGATGGATCCGGAAGTGGCCTTGGTGCGCCCGCAGATGAGGTCCAGCACCGTCGTCTTGCCTGCCCCGTTGGGCCCGATCACCACGCGCAACTCGCCACGGTCCACGTACAGGTTGAGGTTGTCGACCGCCACGAAGCCGTTGAAGGAAACGGTAAGCCCTTCGACGTAGAGGGCGAATTCCCGGGCCGGGGCGACCCGCTCGTTCATCAGGGGGGGCGTCATGCGGCCTCCGTGGGCTTGGCGCTGGGAGGGATGCCCGCAGCCGGGCGGGCGCCGGCCGCGGGCGGATGCGAAGCGGCGGGCGGGACCGGGAGCGGGACCGACCGGCCGGTCCCGCCCGCGGCCGCGGAGCCGCGCGACAGGCGCGGCCTGACATGGCGGCGATAGAGGCCGGCCAGCCCGTCCGGGAAGGCCATGACGACCGCGATGAACAGCCCCCCCATCAGGAACAGCCACAATTCGGGAAAGCTCTCGGAGAAATAGCTCTTGCCGAAGTTGACCAGCAGCGTGCCGTAGACCGCGCCCAGCAGCGACAGCCGTCCGCCCACCGCCGCGTAGATCACCATTTCGATCGATGGCACGATGCCGACGAACGAGGGCGACATGAAGCCGACCTGCAACGTGAACATGGCCCCGCCGATGGAGGAAAACACCGCGGCCACGCAGTAGACGAAAATCTTGAATCCGGCGACGTCGTAGCCGGAGAACCGCACCCGTTCTTCCTTGTCGCGCATGGCCACCAGCAGCTTGCCGAGCTTGGAGGACAGCAGGAAGCGTCCCGCCAGGATGCAGGCGAACAGCAGCGCGCCATTGACGAAATACAGGACGACGCGCGCCGCGTCGCTGCGGATGTCCCAGCCCAGCAGGGTCTTGAGGTCGGTGATGCCGTTGACGCCGCCGGTCATGCCCTGCTGCCCGATGATCAGCACCGAAAGGATGAGCGCGATGGCCTGGGTCACGATGGCGAAATAGACGTCCCCCACCCGACGCCGGAACATCGCCACCCCGATGACGAACGCCAGCAGGCAGGGCACCAGGGGGATGGCCAGCAGGGTGAAGGAAAAGCTGTGGAAAGGCTCCCAGAACCAGGGCAGCGCAGTCAACTGGTTCCAGTCCATGAAATCCGGAATGCCGGGCGTGGACTGGATGGCGGTGGCCTCCGGCGTCGAGGCCTCCAGCTTCAGGAACATGGCCATGCAATAGCCGCCCAGGCCGAAGAACACCCCCTGCCCCAGGCTGAGGATGCCCCCGTAGCCCCAGCACAGGACCAGGCCCAGCGCCACGAAAGCGTAAGTGAGATATTTGCCGACCAGGTTCAGCCGGAACACGTCCAGCGCCAGCGGGAATACCGCGAAGATCAGCACGGCCAGCAGGACCAGGCCGACGGCGCCTTCGCGGCCTCCCAGCAGATTGCGGTATAGGGTCGTCATGGAGTACTCCTTCTACTTGCGGACCTTGACCGAGAACAGCCCCTGGGGGCGCAGCATCAGGATGAGCACCACGGCCGAAAGGGTCAGCACCTTGGCCATCGAGCCGGTCATGAAGAACTCCGAGACCGACTGGGTCTGGGCGATGACGAAGGCGGAGGCGACCGTGCCGAGCAGGCTGCTGGCCCCGCCGAACACCACGGTCAGGAAGGTATCGACGATATAGAGCGAGCCGCTGGTGGGACCGGTGGATCCTATCGTCGTGAACGCCGCCCCCGCGATGCCCGCGATGCCGCAGCCCAGCGCGAAGGTGGAGCGATCCACCTTGCGGGTGTCGATGCCCACCGCCCCGCTCATGGCGCGGTTCTGCACGGTGGCGCGCACGTGCAGGCCCCAGGTCGAGCGGAACATGCCGATCAGCAACCCGACCGTCAGCAACGCCGTGATGCTGATCACGAACAAGCCGTTGATCGGGATGTCGATCATGTCGGTCGGCGCCCACGATCCCATGAGCCAGTCGGGCAGGGTCGGGCTGACCTCGCGCGGCCCGAAGATCGACCGCAGGGCCTGCTGCATGATCAGCGACAGGCCCCAGGTGGCCAGCAGCGTGTCCAGGGGACGCCGGTAGAGATGGCGGATCATGGCCCATTCCGCCAGCCAGCCCAGCGCGAAGCTCGCCGCGAACGCGCCCCCTACGGCGAAGAAGAAGTAATAGGGCATGAACCCCGGCAGGTAGCGCTGCACCAGCTCCGAGAACAGATAGGTGACATAGGCGCCCACCGCCAGGAACTCTCCGTGGGCCATGTTGATCACGCCCATCTGGCCGAAAATGATGGCCAGCCCCAGCGCCATGAGCAGCAGCACGCTGAACACGGACAGGCCGTTGAAACCCTGCATGAGCAGGATCGCGCCGAGTTCCGAAAAGGATTCCATGTCCTGACCTCTCGAACGGAAACGCCGGCCGGCCCGCGGCCGGCCCGGTTGCGGCCTTGCGGCTTACTGGTAGCCCTTGGGGAAGGGATCGGGCTTGATCAGCTCGGGCGTCTCGAACACGACGTCGAACTGGCCGTCGCGGCGGATCTTGCCCACGCGCGTCTTGCTCCAGAGGTGGTGGTTGGGATCGACCTTGACATAACCTTCCGGCGCCTGCTTGAACTCCAGCCCCGGCGAGGCCGCCACGACCTTGTCCACGTCGAAGCTGCCGGCCTTCTCCACCGCCATCTTCCACAGCCACGGCCCCAGGTAGGCGGCCTGCGTCACATCGCCGATCACGGCATTGGCGCCGTACTTGCCCTTGAATGCCTCGACGAAAGCCTTGTTATTGGCGTTGTCCAGGCTCTGGAAATACTTCATGCAGGAAAAGAAGCCTTCGCAGTTCTCGCCGCCGATGCCCAGCAGCTCGTCCTCGGTCACGGAAATGGTGAGCAGCGTCTGCTTGTCGGAGGTCACGCCCGCGGCCTTGAGTTGCTTGTAGAAGGAGACGTTGCTGCCTCCCACCACGATGGCGTAGACCACGTCGGGTTTCCTGAGCTTGATCTTGTTGATGAGCGAGCCGAACTGTGTGTGCCCGAGAGGGTAGTACTCCTCGCCCACGACCTTGCCCTTGAGCACATTCTCGATGTGCTTGCGGGCAATCTTGTTCGAGGTGCGCGGCCAGATGTAGTCCGAGCCGATCAGGTAGAAGGTCTTGGCCTGGCGCTCCTTGTGGATCCAGTCCAGGCCCGCCAGGATCTGCTGGGTCGCCTCCTGGCCGGTGTAGAACACATTCTTGGATTGCTCCAGGCCCTCGTAGAAGGTCGGGTAGTACAGCAGCCCGTTTTCCTTCTCGAAGACCGGCAGCACCGCCTTGCGCGAGGCCGAGGTCCAGCAGCCGAAGACCGTCGCCACCTTGTCGCTGACCAGCAGCTTGCGCGCCTTCTCGGCGAAAGTCGGCCAGTCCGACGCGCCGTCTTCCTGGATGATTTTGATCTGGCGGCCCAGGATGCCCCCTGCCGCGTTGATCTGCTCGATCGCCAGCCTTTCGGCCTGGATGGAACCGGTTTCGCTGATGGCCATGGTGCCGGTGGCCGAATGCAGTTGCCCCACCGTCACCTCGGTATCGGTCACGGCCAGGCCCGTCGTATTGACGGCCGAGGTGGCCGGGGCGGCGGCCCGCGCCAGGCCCGGCAGCGCCAGCATGGGCAGCGAGGCCAGGGTCAGCGCCGCGCGGCGCCGGGACAGGGAAACAGGTTCCTGCGGGGAAAACGGTTTGCGGGGCATCGAAAGCTCCTTGGGTAGAGGCAGCCGGGAAACCGGGCCGGATCGCCAGCCGGGGGAGTTCCCCGACCCGGGGTTCGATGCCATACTAGAGCCGGATGATGCGCTGCAACATACGTCGATTGACGTACTGGCGCCGCGCGCGTCCCGGGGTACAAGACAGGCTGTACGTCATTCGACGCATGGGGAGCACGCCGCAGTGGACGCGAACGCGACGCAGCGCATCATAAAGATACGCAGGGACTACAACACGTGGGTCTCCAACGAGACCCTGGAGGACTACGCCCTGCGTTTCACGCCCCACGCGTTTCGCAAGTGGTCGGAGTTCCGCGTGGCCAACACCGCGATCGGCGCGGTGTCCTTCCTGGCGCTGGAAGCCATCGGCGGCGCGCTGGCGCTGAACTACGGCTTCGCCAATGCGTTCTGGGCCATCGTCGCCGTCTCGGTAATCGTCTTCCTGACCGGCCTGCCCATTTCCTACTATGCCGCCAAATACGGCCTGGACATGGACCTCCTGACTCGCGGCGCCGGCTTCGGCTATATCGGATCGACCATCACGTCGCTGATCTACGCTTCGTTCACCTTCATTTTCTTCGCCCTGGAAGCGGCGATCATGGCGCTGGCGCTCGAACTGTTCACCGGGCTGCCGCTGTCGATCGGCTACCTGGTCTGCGCGCTGGCGATCATCCCTCTGGTGACCTACGGCATCACCCTCATCAGCCGGCTGCAGTCGTGGACCCAGCCGGCATGGATCGTGCTGCTGGTGCTGCCCTATGTCTGCATCCTGGCCAAGGACCCGGGCGCGCTACGCGAACTGGCCGATTTCGCCGGGCATGCGCCAGGCGGCGGCTTCAACCTGCTGCTGTTCGGCGCCGGCGCCGCCGTGGCCTCGGCCCTGGTCACCCAGATCGGGGAACAGGTCGATTTCCTGCGCTTCCTGCCGCAGAAGACCGCGGCCAACCGGGCACGCTGGTGGATCGCCCTGCTCTCGGCCGGTCCCGGCTGGATCGTGCCCGGCGCGGCCAAGATGCTGGCCGGCGCCTTCCTGGCCTTCCTGGCCACCCGCCACGGCATCGCGTTCGACAAGGCTGTCGAGCCGACCCAGATGTACCTGGTGGCCTATCGCTATGTCGTCGACGATCCGGCGTGGGCGCTGGCGGTCATGACTCTGTTCGTGGTGGTGTCCCAGGTGAAGATCAACGTCACCAACGCCTATGCCGGCTCGCTGGCCTGGTCCAACTTCTTCGCGCGCGTGACCCACAGCCATCCGGGCCGGGTGGTCTGGCTGGTCTTCAACGTGCTGATCGCGATCGTGCTGATGGAGCTGGGCGTGTTCGAAGCGCTGGAGCACGTGCTGGCGGTCTTTTCGCACATCGCGGTCGCCTGGATCGGCGCGCTGGTGGCCGATCTCGTCATCAACAAGCCCCTGGGCCTGAGCCCCGCGGGTATCGAATTCCGCCGGGCCTACCTGTACGACATCAATCCGGTCGGGGTGGGCGCCATGGGCATTTCCTTTCTGGTATCGATCGCCGCCTTCGCCGGCCTGTTCGGCCCGCTCGCCCAGGCCATGTCGCCGTTCGTCGCGCTGGTCACCGCCATGGCGCTGGCGCCGGTCCTCGCCCTGGCGACCCGCGGGCGCTACAACCTGGCGCGGGCGGCCGAGCCGGTCTGCGCCAACGGAAGCACCGTATCCTGCGTCATCTGTTCCAATCATTTCGAACCCGCGGACATGGCGCAGTGCCCGGCCTACAACGGTCCGATCTGCTCCCTGTGCTGCACGCTGGATGCGCGCTGCCAGGACTGCTGCAAGACCGGCTCGCGGTTCCAGGACCAGATCGGCGGCGCCTTGCGCCGCATCCTGCCCGAACCCCTCGTCCCGCTGCTGCACACCCGCCTGGCCCATTATCTCGTCGTGCTGGGCCTGATAGCCGCCCTTTTCTCCGCCATACTCGGACTGATCTATCTCCAGGAATCCGTCACCCTCGCCCAGGCCGGCACCGATCCTGCGCAGTTCCGCAACACGTTCATCAAGCTTTTCGCCACGCTGCTGCTGATTGGCGGCGTTGCGGCCTGGTGGCTGGTGCTGACCAGCGAAAGCCGGCGCGTGGCCCAGGAAGAATCCAACCGCCAGACGACACTGCTGCTGCGCGAGATCGAGGCGCACCGGCAGACCGACCGCCAGTTGCAGACGGCCAAGGAGGCCGCCGAGGCCGCCAACCTGGCCAAGAGCCGGTTCATGACCGGCATGAGCCACGAATTGCGCGCGCCGCTCAACAGCATCCTGGGCTACACGCAGATCCTCCAGCGCGATCCCGCCATTCCCGCCCATCGCCACGAGGCGCTCGACGTCATCCATCGCAGCGGCAAACATCTCATCGGGCTGATCGACGGCCTGCTGGACATTTCCCGCGTCGAGGCCGGCAAGCTGCGCCTGGAGAACGTCGAGTTGCGGCTGCCGGAATTCCTGGACCAGATCGTCCGCATGTTCCGGCCCCAGACCGCTGCCAAGGACCTGAGCTTCGAGTATTCGGCCCCCCGCGACCTGCCCAAGATCGTGCACGTCGACGAAAAGCGGCTGCGCCAGATCCTGATCAACCTCCTGAGCAATGCCGTCAAGTTCACCCGGCAAGGCCGCATCGCGCTCCACGTCCGGCACGCGAGCGATATCGTCCAATTCGAGATCTCCGACACCGGCGCCGGCATACCGCCGGGAGACCTGGAGCGCATATTCCTGCCTTTCGAGCGCAGTTGGGCCGCCCAGGACCAGGCCGACACCGGGACCGGGCTGGGGCTGACGATCTGCCGCATGCTCACGGGCATCATGGGCGGGGAACTGACCGTGCGCAGCGCGCCGGGCGCGGGCAGCGTCTTCACGCTGCGCCTGTTCCTGCCCGAACTGAGGTCCCCGTCCAGCGGCGCGCCCGTCGCCGGGCCGATCGCCGGCTACCGCGGCCCCCGCAAGCGGATCCTGGTCGTGGACGACCAGCCGTCGCAACGGCGCATCCTGCGCGACATGCTGCAGCCCTTCGGCTTCGAGATCGCGCAGGCGGGCGACGGCGCCCTCTGCCTCTCCATGGCGGACGCCTTGCGGCCGGACCTGCTTCTAATGGATGTCTCCATGACGGGGCTGGATGGCTGGGAGGCCTGCCGCCGCCTACGGGAGAACGGACACGCGATGCCGATCATCATGGTGTCGGCCAATGCCTACGGCCTGGGGACCCGCGATGCCGATCAGGCCGGCCACGACGACTATGTCACCAAGCCGGTCAACCTGGAGGACCTGCTCGGCAAGATCGGGCGGCATCTGGGACTTGAATGGATCATCCAGGACCGGCCCGCCGCCGGCGACGCCCGGCGCATGGCGGCCATCGAGTCGGTCCGGCTGCCTCGCGAGGATGCCGAGGCGCTGCTGGAGCTGGGCGCCATGGGCTATATCAAGGGCATACTGGCCAAGATCGACGACATCCGGGTCCGCCTGCCCCACGCCGCGCCGCTGGCCGACCACCTGCAGGACCTGGTCCGCGATTTCCGGCTCGTCGAGTACAACGCATTTCTGAAGGAACGGGTGCTATCCGATGCTGGCCAGATCTCCTGACACCAACCTGGTCCTGCTGGTGGACGACCTTCCGGACAACCTCAAAATGCTGTCGGATGCGCTGGACCAGGCGGGCTACATGGTCTCGGTGGCGACCGACGGGGCCTCGGCGCTCGAGCGGCTGGACTACATCGTGCCCGATGCGGTGCTGCTCGACGCCGTCATGCCCGGCATGGACGGCTTCGAGACCTGCCGCCGCATCAAGACGCACGCAACGGCGGCGCAGGTGCCGGTCATCTTCATGACCGGCCTGACCGAACCCGAACACGTCGTCCAGGGCTTCCAGGCCGGGGGGATCGACTATGTCACCAAGCCCATAGACACCACGGTGGTACTGGCACGCCTGCGGACGCATCTGCGCACCGCGCAGATGATGTCGACCGCGATCGATGCCATGGATGCCGCTGCGCACGCCACCATCGTGCTGGATGCCGCCGGCCGCCCGATCTGGGCGACCGCCCGGGCCCGGGCCTGGCTGGACCGCTATTTTTCCTTTCCGGCCGGCGCCGGGGCCGGCTTGCCGGGGGTCCTGCAGGACTGGATCGCCGGGCGGCTGGCCGCCGGCATGACGCGGGACATGGGCGGCGGCGAACCGTTCGTGGCGACGCGCGATGGCAAGGCGCTGTGGGTGCGGCTCGAACCCGCGCGCCGCGCCGGGGAATGGATCGCCCTGCTCGAGGAGCGGATGGCCGCCGACGCCGATCCGGCCGCCGGCCTGGCCGCCGACTACCGCCTGACCTCGCGAGAGGTCGAGGTCCTGCGATGGCTGGCCCGAGGCAAGACGAACCGGGACATCAGCGATATCCTCGGCATGAGCCCGCGCACCGTCAACAAGCACCTGGAGCACATCTACGTCAAGCTGGGGGTCGAAACCCGGGCCGCGGCGACTGCCCTCGCCTTGCGGCATGCCCATCGCACGGCGGGCTGACCGGCCTGCGCGGCGTATGCCCTCGGACACGGCGCCGGGCGACGGCCGGCCTTGCGCCAACGGCCCGGCGGTGCAAGGCCGATGGACTAAAATGCCTGGACGCCCGTCGCCGCGTGACAGGGGCGCAGCCCAGGACACACCATGAACAAGCGCGTACCCGTCGCTCCCGATGCCAGCCATTGCTCTACCTGCATGCTGGGCCACGTTTGCCTGCCCATCGGCATGGCGCCGCCGGACATTGAACGACTCGACCAACTGGTCAGGGAGCGCGTGCGCGTCGGCAAGGGGGAATCCCTGTACCGGCTGGGCGACGCGCAGGACGCCATCTACGGCATCCGTGTCGGCTCGCTCAAGACCCAGGTCGAAGACGCCGCCGGCCAGGTCCAGATCACCGGTTTTCACCTGCCCGGCGAGCTCATCGGCCTGGATGGCATGCTGGAATCCCAACACGTGTCCAGCGCCCTGGCGCTCGAAGACGCCGAAGTCTGCGTCATCCGGCTCGCGGACGTCGACGAGATCGCACTCCAGCTGCCTTCGCTCCAGCCCCAGGTGCGCCGGCTGATGAGCCGCGAAATCTCGCGCGCCCACGCCATGCTGGCGACGCTGGGCGCGATGCGCGCGGAACAGCGGCTGGCGGCCTTCCTGCTGAATCTCTCGCAACGCCTGTCGGTCCTCGGCTATTCCTCCGTGGAATTCGTGATGCGCATGAGCCGGGAAGAAATCGGCAACTACCTCGGCCTGACGCTCGAAACCGTCAGCCGGTTGTTCTCCCGCCTGGGCCGCGACGGGCTGATCCGGATCCACCAGCGCGAAGTCCGCATCCTGGACCTGGAAGGGCTGAGGCGGCTCGCGGGCCCCGACTGCTGAGCGCCGCCCGCCGTGGTCACGGCCACTCGTCGGGCGCGCCATGGCGCGCGTCGCACGACATGTACAGGCTGAGCGCGCTGGACAGCGCCGACATCGCCCACAGCAGGAAGAATCCCCCCGCGTAGACCAGCTCGCGGCCGGAAGGCTGCCAGCCCAGCACGGCCACGTCCAGCGGATCGACCAGCGAAAACAGCACCGCGCCGGCCGTCCCGGCCGCCAGGAACGATGGCCACAACACCCACATCAGGCGGCGCTTCATGGCCGCGGCGCCCCCGGACGCCGCGGCGCGGCGGCGGGCGGCGACGCGCCGGCGCCCGCCGCGGGCGCATGCACCACCAGGCCGTGGCGCACCGCCCCGTCGGCGATCGGCTGGTCGGAGAAGTTGCGCGCGGCCAGGACGATGGTCGCCACGCAGCCCACGATGGTCAGCAGCGGGCCGGCCAGCAGCAGCCATGGCCACGGTTCGCGCCACCAAGGGCGGGAGCGTTCGGACTGGATCATGATGGTCTCCTGCTCATTGGGGAACGATGAAACTGGACGGTTCGCGCACCAGCGCCGCGATGCGGCCCGCGACGCCGGCGCGGGCCAGGGTCAGGACGATCTCGTGCACGCCCGGCGCGGCGTTCCCGGCCGGTAGCCGCAGCACCACCGGCACCAGCCGGTTGGAAGCCGCGGGCACGGCCAGGTGGTCGCCGCCCTCGGCGCGGGCCACCTCCAGCCCGTCCAGGCCCTGGGCGCCCAATTGCAGCGCCACCGGGGATTCCGAAGCGTTGATGATCTGCAGGCGGTAGACATTCTCGATGAAGCCGCCCGGCACCTCGCGCGCCAGCATGCCCCGGTCGCGCATGACATCCATGCGCAGCGTCGGGCGCGCGGCCAGCCCCGCCGCCAGCGCGACGGCCAGCCCCAGCAGCAGCGCGCCGTAGATCGCCACCCGCGGACGCAGCACCGCCCGGCGCACGGCGGCGGGGCCGAGACGCTCGCGCACGCCGCGCTCGGAGGTATAGCGGATCAGTCCCGCGGGATATCGCATCTTGGCCATCACCGCGTCGCATGCGTCGATGCAGGCTCCGCAGCCTATGCACATATACTGCAGGCCGTCCCGGATATCGATGCCGGTCGGGCAGACCTGCACGCACAGGCTGCAATCCACGCAATCCCCCAGTCCCGACGCCCGCGGATCGGCCGCGCGCGAACGGTGGCCGCGCGGATCGCCGCGACCGGCGTCGTAGGTCACGACGTAGGTGTCCCGATCGACCATCACGCTCTGGAAACGGGCATAGGGGCACATGTACTTGCATACCTGCTCGCGCAGGAAGCCCGCGTTGCCCCAGGTGGCGAAGGCGTAGAACGCCATCCAGAACGCCGGCCAGAATCCCGCCGTGCCGGCCAGCAACTGGCCGCCCAGCGCGCGGACGGGCACGAAATAGCCGACGAACGTGAAACCGGTCCAGGCGGCCACGGCCAGCCATAGCCCGTGCTTGGCGGCCTTGGTCCGCCATTTGCGCAGCGTCCACGGCGATTCGTCGAGCCGTATGCGGGCCAGGCGGTCGCCTTCGATGCGCCGTTCGATCCACATGAAGATTTCGCTGTAGACAGTCTGCGGGCAGGCGTAGCCGCAGAACAGCCGGCCCGCGATGGCCGTGAACAGGAACAGCGACAGCGCCGCGATGACCAGCAGGACCGTCAGGTAGATAATGTCCTGCGGCCACAGCACCATGCCGAAAATGTAGAACTTGCGCGCGCCCAGGTCGAACAGCATCGCCTGGCGCCCGTTCCAGTTCAGCCACGGCAGCCCGTAGAACACGGCCTGGGTCAGGACGACCAGCGCGACGCGCCAGCGGGCGTAGCGGCCGGACACCGAGCGCGCGTACACCTTGCGGCGCAGGTCCGCCACGATGTGCTCGGAATCGCCCTGCCCCGGCGCGCCGGGACGGGGCGCGGGCCGGGCCGTGTTCCCCGGCGAGGCGGGGCTAGCGGACGGATGCGCCGGGCACATTCGACAACCCCCAGACCCAGGCGGTCAGCAGGCGGATCTGCTCGGGAGTGAGCACGCCGTCGTGCGCGGGCATGCGATTGTCCCGCCCCTCCAGGATCGTGCGCATGATCACGGCTTCCGAACTGCCGTACAGCCACGTTCCGTCGCGCAGATTGGGCGCGCCCAGCGCCGTGTTGCCGCCGGCGTCGGCCTGGTGGCATGCGGCGCAGGTCTGCAGGAAGTCATCCCTGCCCAGCACCGCCCGGGCCGCGTCGTGGCCCAGTCCCGACAGCGAACGCACGTATTGCGCGACATTGCCGGCTCTTCTGGCGTCCAGGACGCCGCCGAAGGCCGGCATGACGCCGTGGCGGCCCTGGGCGATGCTGGTCCGGATGTCCTGCGGCGAGCCGCCGTGCAGCCAGTCGCCGTCGGCCAGGTTCGGAAAGCCGGCGCTGCCCCGCGCGTCGGAACCATGGCATTGCGCGCAGGTGTTCAGGAACAGGCGCTGTCCGATTTCCCTGGCCTGCGGATCGGCGGCGACCTGCTCGATCTCCATGCCGTCGAAGCGGGCATAGAGCGGCCGCACCTGCTCCTGCAGCGCCTCCTGGTCGCGCCGCACTTCGTCGGCCGTGGTGTAGCCCAGCCGGCCCGGATAGCTGCCCAGTCCGGGGTACAGGACCAGGTAGCCCAGGGCGAACACGCACAGCAGCAGGTACATCCAGGTCCACCAGCGGGGCACCGGATGGTTCAGTTCCCGCAGATCGTCGTCCCAGACGTGCCCGGTGTCCTCCACCGCGGCCGGATCGACGCGGCGGCCCAGCCAGGCCCGCTGCGAAGCGAGCAGCGCCACGCAGCCGATGATGCCGGCCACCGAGATGATGCCGATGAAATAGCTCCAGGCGTCGCCGGCGAAGTCGCTCATCGCGCCCTCCCCGCGGGAAGCCGGGCCGCCGCAGCGCGGCCTTGCGTATCCGTGGTCATGATTGCTCCTGCCGCGCGTCGGGGACGGCGGATTCAAATTCTTCCGGCAGGGCGAAGGGCAGCATCGCCGACTCCCGGTTGGCCGGCCGCCGCCGCGACGACCAGGCCCAGGCGGCGATGCCCAGGAAGGTCGCCATGGACAGCACGGTGGCGCAAGCGTTGATCCAGGCCATCATGGCCGCTGCTCCCCGGCCGGGGCGCGCCGCATGGCGATTCCCAGGCCCTGCAGATACGCCACCAGGGCGTCTTCCTCGGTCTTGCCCCGCAATTGCGCGGGCGCCCCGGCGATCTCTTCGTCCGTATAAGGCACGCCCAGGCGCCTGAGCGTCTGCATGCGGGCCCGGATGTCGGTCGTGGCCAGCGGCGTCTTCGCCAGCCAGGGATAGGCCGGCATGTTCGATTCGGGCACCACCGCGCGGGGATCCTGCAGGTGGACGCGGTGCCAGGCGTCGGAATAGCGGCCGCCGACCCGGGCCAGGTCGGGGCCGGTGCGCTTGGAGCCCCACAGGAAGGGCCGGTCGAACACCGATTCGCCGGCCACCGAATACGGGCCGTAGCGCTGCACCTCCGCGCGCAGCATGCGCACCTGCTGCGAATGACAGCCGACGCAGCCTTCCCGGATATAGATGTCCCGACCCATGAGCCGCAGGGGCTCGTAGGGCGCGACGCCCGGCACGGGCTCCGTGGTCGAATGCTGGAAGAACAGCGGAATGATCTGCACCAGCCCGGCGAAGGAGACCACGGCGATGCTGGCCAGGATCATCCAGCCGATATTCCGTTCCAGGGTCTGGTGGGAAAAGAAGCGGGGACGCGTATCGCTCATGGCAGCCTCACGAAGCCCGCGCCGCGAACGCGCCGGACAGCGCCGGCGCCGCCTGCGGCGCGGCCGCCTCCAGCGGCACGGGCGGGTTGACGGGACGGCGTCCCCTCAGTGTCTGGAACACGTTCCACGCCATGATGACCATGCCGGCCAGGAAGCACAGCCCGCCCAGCAGGCGCACCGCATAGAACGGATAGGTCGCCTTGACCGCCTCGACGAAGGTGTAGGTGGGCGTGCCGTCCACCTCGGTGGCGCGCCACATCAGGCCCTGCATGACCCCGGCCACCCACATCGCGGCGATATACAGCACCACGCCCACGGTGGCGACCCAGAAGTGCAGCTCGACCAGCCGCGTGCTGTACATGGCCTCGCGGCCGTACAGCCGCGGCACCAGGTAATAGATCGACCCGAAGGTGATCATGGCCACCCACCCCAGCGCGCCGGAATGCACGTGGCCGATGGTCCAGTCGGTGTAGTGGGACAGCGCGTTGACCGTGCGGATCGACATCATGGAGCCCTCGAAGGTCGCCATGCCGTAGAACGAAAGGGCCACGACCATGAACTTCAGGATGGGATCGGTGCGCAGCTTGTGCCAGGCGCCCGACAGGGTCATGATGCCGTTCATCATGCCGCCCCAGGACGGCGCGAGCAGGACCAGCGAGAACGCCATGCCCAGCGACTGCGTCCAGTCCGGCAGCGAGGTGTAGAGCAGATGGTGAGGGCCTGCCCACATATACGTGAAGGCCAGCGCCCAGAAGTGCACGATGGACAGGCGGTACGAATAGATCGGCCGCCCGGCCTGCTTGGGCACGAAGTAGTACATCATTCCCAGGAAACTGGTGGTCAGGAAGAAGCCCACCGCGTTGTGCCCGTACCACCATTGCACCATGGCGTCCTGGACGCCGGCGTACGCGGAATACGACTTCCAAGGCAGCGCCGGCAGCTCCACGTTGTTGACGACATGCAGCAGCGCGATCGTCAGGATGTACGAGCCGAAGAACCAGTTGGCGACGTAGATGTGCCGCACCTTGCGCTTGACGATCGTGCCGAAGAACACGACGGCGTAGGCCACCCACACCAGCGTGATCAGGATATCGAGAGGCCATTCGAGCTCGGCGTATTCCTTGCTCGTGGTCAGCCCCATGGGCAGCGTGACGGCGGCGCCCACGAGCACCGCCTGCCAGCCCCAGAACGTGAACGCCGCCAGCCGGTCGCAGAACAGCCGCGCCTGGCAGGTGCGCTGCACGACATAGTAGGAAGTGGCGAACAGCGCGCTGCCGCCGAAGGCGAAGATCACCGCGTTGGTATGCAGGGGACGCAGCCGCCCGTAGCTCAGCCACGGCGTGTCGAAGTTCAGTTGCGGCCAGATGAGTTGCGCGGCGATCAGCACGCCCACGCCCATGCCGACGATGCCCCAGACCACCGTCATGACGGTGAACTGGCGCACGACCGTATAGTTGAATGTCTCGCGCGGGCCCGATATGGCGGAATCGCTCATGTATTTTCCTTGGATGGACAGCCATGCCATGATGCCCGGGCCGCCGTCCATCCGCCTTGATCTGGATCAAGTCGCGCGCAACGAGCCGCCTCTGCGCCCCGCCGTCAGCGCGCCGGGCCGTCGTCGTCTTCCAGGACGGCGCGCTCGGCCTCGCCCATGTCGTCGTACTGTCCGGTGAAGACCGCCCAGCAGAACGCCACGCCGATGGCGACCACGGCCAGCAGCGACAGGGGCAACAGCAGGTACAGGATCTCCATGACAGGCCGGGCCCTCTAGCAAAGGCCGCCGCGCGGGCGACTTGCCGCGCGGCCTTGCGCGCGATCCGTCCGGCGCGCCATCAGCGCAACGCCGGCGCGCACACCGGCCGCGGTTCGACCCGCCTGCGCCACAGCAGCCAGGCGTTGCCCGCCACCGCGAGGGAGGACACCAGCATGGAAGCGGCCGCCAGGGACGGCGCCACCCACCCCAGGAAAGCCGGCGGCACCATGAGCAGGTGCCAGGCCAGGGATCCGTACAGGCTGGTGCGGGCGACCCGGCGCGCGTCGGCGCGCAGCGCCTCCACCTGGTCCGGCCCCATGCCGGGATGCCGGCCCATGGCGGCATGCAGGGACAACATGACGGTCGGCACCGACAGGGACAGCGCGCAGGGACAACTGAGCACCAGCATGGCCACCACGACGGGCATCGCCTGGGCCGGGCCCGCCTGCCAGGTCCACGCTATCGCCGCACCCGCCGCCAATGCCAGTTGCGCGGCGACGAACAGCGACGCCGTGCGCCGGGCATCGCGCTCCAGGCGCTGGCGCTCGGCCTCCAGCGGCGCCGGCCACCGCCGCGCGCCGGAGGACAGCCGCGCGCACAGTTCCAGGTAGCGCGCCGTGAGCAGGAACGCGACGAACATGGTGACCGAATCGAAATAGACCGGCCCTTTCCCCGCCACGGTGGCGTACAGGCTGGGCAGGAAGGCGGCGGCGATGCTCAGCGCCACCGGCAGGTCCATGCCGACATGGCCGCGCCGCAGGTCCGCCCAGGCGCCGCGCCAGACCGGCCAGGCCGAATAGGCCACGACGGGCATGGCCAGCGCCAGGCTGGCGTGGTTCATCAGGACGATCGCCCAGTCCAGCGTCGGCAGGCTCTGCTCCGACGCCCCCGCGCGGACGTAGCCGGGCCAGGCCAGCATCATGACCTGCATCATGGCAAGCCAGGCCAGGCTGAGCCTGGCCACGGCATGGCGCCGCGCCATGCGGGCGGCCGGCGCGGCGCCGGCCGGTATGGAAAAGATGGACGGGCGGGACATGGCGCCATCGTAGCGGCGGCCGGCCGGCCCGTCCTTGATCTGGATCAAGGACGGGCCGGCCGGCGGACCCGCGGACGCCGGGCCGTCAGGCGGCGCGCACGTGATCCGGCCGCGAGGACTGGAACTGCGCCTCTTCGGTCGAGCCGCTCAGCGCGGTGGTGGAGGACTGGCCGCCCTCGATGGTCTGCGTGACCGCGTCGAAGTAGCCGGTGCCGACTTCGCGCTGGTGCTTGACCGCCGTGAAGCCTTGCTCGGCGGCGGCGAATTCCTTTTGCTGCAGCTCGACGAAGGCGCTCATCTGGCGGCGGGCGTAGCCGTGCGCGAGCTCGAACATGCCGTAGTTCAGCGCGTGGAAGCCGGCCAGGGTGATGAACTGGAACTTGTAGCCCATGGCCCCCAGCTCGCGCTGGAACCTGGCGATCAGGGAATCGTCCAGGTTCTTCTTCCAGTTGAAGGACGGCGAGCAGTTGTAGGCCAGCATCTTGCCGGGGAATTGGCGGTGTATGGCCTCGGCGAACTTGCGGGCGTATTCCAGGTTGGGGGTCGAAGTCTCGCACCACAGCAGGTCGGCGTACGGCGCGTAGGCCAGGCCGCGCGAGATCGACTGCTCGAGCCCCGCCTTCGTGCGGAAGAAGCCTTCGACCGTGCGTTCGCCGGTCAGGAAGGGACGGTCGTTCTCGTCGATGTCGCTGGTGACGAGATCCGCCGCTTCGGCATCGGTGCGGGCCAGCAGCACGGTGGGCACGCCCATGACATCGGCCGCCAGCCGCGCGGCGGTCAGCTTGGACACGGCCTCGCGCGTGGGGACGAGCACCTTGCCGCCCATGTGGCCGCATTTCTTGACCGAGGCCAGTTGGTCCTCGAAGTGCACGCCGCTGGCGCCGGCGTCGATCATCGCCTTCATGAGCTCGAAGGCATTGAGCACCCCGCCGAACCCGGCCTCGGCGTCGGCCACGATGGGCGCGTAGTAATCGACATAGCCTTCGTCGCCGGGATTGCGGCCTTCCATCCACTGGACCTGGTCGCAGCGCTGCAAGGCGTTGTTGATGCGGCGCACGACCTGCGGCACGGAGTTGGCCGGATACAGCGACTGGTCGGGATACATCTCGCCGGCCAGGTTGGCGTCGCCCGCCACCTGCCAGCCCGACAGGTAGATGGCCTTCAGGCCGGCCTTGACCTGCTGCATCGCCTGATTGCCCGTCAGGGCGCCCAGGGTGTTGACGAAGGGCTGGTCGTGCAGCAGGCCCCAGAGTTTCTCGGCGCCGTGGCGGGCGATCGTGTGCTCGACCGGCAGCGAGCCGCGCAGGCGCACGACTTCGGCGGCGTCGTAGGCGCGCTTGATGCCCTGCCAGCGGGGGTTTTCCGCCCAGTCTTTCTGCAGGGCGCGGATTTCGGTTTCTCGGGTTGTCATGGCGATGCTCCTAGGGGTTGGAAAACCGGGGCCGTAGGCTCGATGGCCGGCGGGACCGTCGAGAACAGTGTAGGCCCGTGACGCGAAGCAGCGCACCCTTATATCTTATATAAGACAAAATTTTTTATCTTTGAAAATCAAACGGATAAATTCCATATTTTGTGATGTGAAACCAATTTTCCGCCTATGAAATCCCGTGGCGCTGCTGCGCAACATCGGTTTTCATATGCCGGCAAGGGCTTTTCACAACATGAAAACCTGCCGCGCCCCGGCTTCTACAATGAAGGCTTTCCCGCTCCGTCCTACGCCATGACTTCCAGCCACGGCCCGCTCGGCCGACCCGCCGCCTATCCCGACCGCTACGACGCCGGCCTGTTGTTCGCCATCCCTCGCGCGGACAATCGCGCGAGCCTGGGCATCGAAGGCGTGCCGCCGTTCGCGGGCGCGGACATCTGGAACGCCTACGAACTGTCCTGGCTGGACGCGCGCGGCAAGCCGGCCGTGGCCATGGCCACGCTCACGGTGCCGGCCGACAGTCCGCGCATCGTCGAATCGAAGTCGCTCAAGCTCTACCTGAATTCGTTCAACCAGACTCGCTGGCCCGGCCCGGAACGCGTCGCCGAGGCCCTGCGCGAGGATCTGTCGACCGCGACGGGCGCGCCGACCGGGATCGACCTGGTCCTGCCGGCGCGCTTCGGGCAGCGGCGCATCGCCGAGCTCGACGGCATCTGCCTGGACGGCCTGGACGTCGACATCGACGCCTACGCGCCCGACCCCGGGCTGCTGCGCTGCGCGGCCGGCGACGGCACGATCGGCGAAACCCTGATGTCCCGCCTGCTGAAGTCCAATTGTCCGGTGACCGGCCAGCCCGACTGGGCCAGCGTGCAGATCCGCTACACCGGACGGCCGCTCGATCGCGCCGCCCTGCTCCGCTATCTGGTGTCCTTCCGCAGCCATGCGGAATTCCACGAGCATTGCGTGGAACGTCTCTACATGGACATCATGGCCGCCTGCCGGCCGCGGACGCTGGCCGTGTACGCGCGCTATACCCGGCGCGGCGGGCTCGACATCAACCCTTGGCGCGCCACGCCGGGCAGCCCGGCACCGGGGAACCTGTCCACGCCCCGCCAGTGACCCTGCGGCGGGGCCGGCGGCGATTCTATGCCGCGCGCGCGGGCCTGGCGCGCCCCACCAGCGTCGCCAGCCAGGCGGCCAGGACGAAGCTCGCGGCCGCGCCGAGCCAGGGTCCGAACGCCATGCCGGCGTCCATCATGAGTCCGAAGCACAAGGGCCCCAGGGCCGCGCCGACGTCCATGCCGGAATACACCAGGCCGTAGACCGAGCCCAGCGTGCCCTTGGGCGTGACGCTGCGGATCAGCATGTCGCGCGAGGGCCCCGCCACGCCGGAACACAGGCCGGCCAGGACCACGAAGGGCGCGGCCATCCAGGACGGGATCCAGCCCAGGGCCAGGACCACCAGCATGGCGCCCGCCGCGATCAGGGCCGTGGCGACGGTGCGCTCGGCGCGCGGCGTGGCCGAGACCAGGAAGCCGCCCAGGAACATGCCGAAGGCCGAGGCCAGCATATAGCCGGACAGCGCCGTGCTGGCGGTGACATGGGACAGGCCGTAGAGCGTGTCCATGAGCGGGATCGTATAGTTCTGGACCGCGGACATCGCGATGGACGAACTGGCGAAGAACAGGAAGGCGCCCCACAGGGCCGGCCGGGAAAGCAGCATCATCAAGGTGCGGCCCACGCCGGCCTGGGCGGCGCCGGGACCGGCCCTGGCGCTGTCGATGGCGGGCGCGCGCACCGTCCCGTCGACGACCAGCAGGTCCCGCCACACCACGGTGCAGGCCAGGGCCAGCGCGACCACGGCCGTGGCGCCGAAGGCGGCGATGCGCCAATCGAAGAACTCGGTCAGGGTGGCGATCAGGAGCGGCGCCAGCGCCCAGCCCACGCTGCCGGTCAGGCCGTGCATGCTGAAGGCGTGGCCCAGGCGCGCCTGGCTGACCCGGACGTTGATGATGGCGAAATCGGCCGGATGGAACACCGAATTGCCCACCCCCGCGATGAAGGCCGCGCCCAGCAGCACGGGATAGCCGTTGGCCAGCCCGATCGCGCAGCCGGCGACGATGTAGCAGGACAGCCCGAACCACAGGACGGGGCGGGCGCCGATACGGTCGACGACGAAGCCGGAGCAGGCCTGTCCGATGCCGGAGGTGACATAGAAGATCGAGACCAGCAGGCCCAGTTGCGCGAAGTCCAGGCCGAACGCCGCGCCCAGCGAAACGTAGAGCGACGGGATGACCAGTTGGAAGAAATGCGAGGTGGCGTGGACCGACGCCACCAGGAGGATGACCAGCCAATCGCGCCGGCGGACCAGGGAGTCCGCGAAACCGTCGATCGCCGATGCGGGGGAAGTGCTCATGAACGAGACCGGAACAAGGCCGGCGTGCTGCCGTTTACAGGGATTTTTCGCGTATGGCGGGCCAGGCGCGGCGCAGATAGTACAGCATGGACCAGACCGTCAATACCGCCGCGATCACGATCAGCACCTGCCCGGCGTAGCGGGTATCCAGCCCCGCCAGCGGCCGGTAGTACAGCAGGCAGGGAATGGCGACCATCTGCGCGGCGGTCTTGAACTTGCCCAGGCGATGGACGGCCACGCTGGCGCTGGCGCCGATCTGGGCCATCCATTCGCGCAGGGCGGAAATGGTGATCTCGCGGCCGATGATGACCAGCGCGATGAAGACGTCGACCCGCCCCAGGTCCAGCAGCACCAGCAGCGCGGCGCAGACCATGAGCTTGTCGGCGACGGGATCGAGGAAGGCGCCGAACGACGAGGTCTGGTTCCAGCGCCTGGCCAGCCAGCCGTCGAACCAGTCGGTGAGCGCGGCGACGATGAAGGACAGCGCGGCCAGCGTATCGCGCGCCGGCACCGACATCCAGGAGGCGGGCAGGTAGAACAGCCCCACCACCAGGGGGATCATGGCGATGCGCAACCAGGTCAGGACAATGGGAATGTTCACGGGCATGATGACCCGTATGCTACCTCAGCTTGGTTTCGGCCACTCCTGGCCCGCGCTCCGGCGCCCGGCCCGCCCGGATTGCCTAGTGCAGGGCCTGGTGGATCCGTTCGGCCAGGTCGTGCGAGATGCCGTCCACCGATGCCAGGTCCTCGACGCTGGCCCGTGCCACCCCGGAAAAGCCCCCGAAGCGCGCCAGCAGCCGCTGGCGGCGGCGGGCGCCGATGCCTTCGATCTCTTCCAGCCGCGAGACGTTGCGGGTCCTGGCGCGCCGCGCGCGCATGCCGGTGATCGCGAAACGGTGCGCTTCGTCGCGGATCTGGGCGATCAGCATGAGCGCCGCCGATTCCTGTCCCAGCACCAGGGGCGCCCGGCCATCGGCGAAGACTAGGGTTTCCAGGCCCACCTTGCGCCCTTCGCCCTTGGCCACGCCGACCAGCGTGTGGATGTCCAGCCCCAGTTCCGCGAACACCTGCCGCGCCACCTCGACCTGTCCCTTGCCGCCGTCGATCAGCACCCAGGTCGGCATGGGCGCCTCGCCGTCGGCCACCTTGCCGAAGCGGCGCGTCAGCACCTGCCGCATGGCGGCGTAGTCATCGCCCGGAGTGATGCCGGCGATGTTGTAGCGCCGGTACAGCGACGGCTGCATGTCGTGGTGCTCGTACACCACGCAGGACGCCTGGGTCGCTTCGCCGGCGGTATGGCTGATGTCGAAGCACTCGATGCGCACCGCGTCGAGCGCGGCTTCGTCCGTCTCGGCTTCGCGGTCCAGCGCCTCGGCCAGCGCCGCCGTGCGGGCCGCGCGCGCGCCGGACTCGGACAACGCCCGCGCCAGCGCCATGTCGGCATTGCGCACCGCCTGCTCCAGCCAGGCGCGGCGCACGCCCTGCGGACGGGTCAGCACGCGCGACGGCACGCCCGAACGTTCGGCCAGCAGGTCCACCAGTTGCGCATCGGGCAAGGAATCGGACACCACGATCACCGGCGGCAGCGGGTTCTCCATATAGTGCTGCGCCACGAAGGCGGCCAGGACGTCGCCCGCCGAATCGCCGTCGGCATGGGTGGGAAAGAAAGGCTTGTCGCCCAGGTGGCGGCCGCCGCGCACCATGGCGAGGTTGACGCATACGCGCCCGCCGGAGGTGGCCACGGCGACGATGTCGGTGTCCTCGCTGCCGCCGGCTTCCTCCATGGTCTGCTGGTGCAGCACGCGGGCCAGCGCGCCCATCTGGTCGCGCAGCGACGCGGCTTCCTCGAACCTGAGCCCGGAGGCCGCCTGCTGCATGCGGTCTTCGATCTCGTTCATGACCTCGCCGGCCTGGCCGTTCAGGAACCGGCTGGCGCGCTCGACGTCGCGCGCATAGTCCTCCCGCGAGATCGCCTTGACACAGGGCGCCGTGCAGCGGCCGATCTGGTGCAGCAGGCAGGGACGCGAGCGGTTGGCGAAGACGGTGTCTTCGCAGGTGCGCAGCCGGAACACCTTCTGCAGGATCTGGATGGTCTCGCGCACCGCCCAGGCGCTGGGATAGGGACCGAAGTACTGGCCGGGACGGCGGGTGGTGCCGCGGTAATAGGCGATGCGCGGCCACTCGTGCGCGCTCACCATGAGATACGGATAGGACTTGTCGTCCCGGAACAGGATGTTGTAGCGCGGCCGCAGGCTCTTGATCAGGTTGTTTTCCAGGATCAGGGCCTCGGCCTCCGAGCGGGTGACCGTGACTTCCAGGCTGGCCACGCGCGCCACCATGTGGGCGATGCGGGGACTGGCGGGCGTCTTCTGGAAATACGAGGAAACCCGCTTCTTGAGGTCCCGCGCCTTGCCTACGTACAGCACCTCTCCTTCCGCATCCAGGTGGCGGTAGACGCCCGGGAGGTTGGGCAGCCTGGCGAGGAATTCCTTGATATCGAAGGGCGCTTCGGACATGGCGACAGTTTAGCCGGGCGGACGGCGCGCGGCCGGTCCCGCCGGTGCGGCGCCCGGGGTGCGAAAACGGGAACGGGAAGGCGCTCAGGCCGCGGCCAGGCGCTCCACCGCGGCGCGGGCCCGCGCGTAGCGCGTATCCGCCGCCAGGGATTCCCAACCGCACGCCGGCGCGGCGGGCAACAGGCGCGCCAGCCGCGCCTGCGACAGGGGATCCGGTTCGATTTCCAGGCGCTCGAGCAATTCGTCGGCCAGGTCCGGCCGGTTGCACACCAGCACCATGTCGCAGCCCGCGCGCAGGGCGGCCAGCGCGCGCGCCAGGATGTCGCCGGCGACGGCCGCGCCCTCCATGGTGAGATCATCGGAGAACACGACGCCGTCGTAGCCCAGCCGGCCGCGCAGGATCTCCCCCACCCAGCGCGGGGAAAAGCCCGCGGGCATCTCGTCGACCTTGGGATAGATGACGTGGGCCGGCATCACGGCCGGGAGCACGGCGTCGCCCAGCCAGGCATAGGGTGCCGCGTCGTCGCGCAGGATGCGCTCGAGCGACCGGCCGTCCACCGGCACCGCGTGGTGCGAATCGGCCGCCACGCAGCCGTGCCCCGGGAAATGCTTGCCGCAGGCGGCCATGCCCGCCAGTGCCAGCCCCTGGACCAGGGCCCGTCCCAGCATGGCGACGACGCGCGGGTCGCGGTCGAACGCGCGGTCGCCGATCACCTCGCTGACCCCGTAGTCCAGGTCGAGCACCGGCGTGAAGCTCAGGTCGACGCCGCTGGCGCGCAGCTCCGCGGCCAGCACGTGGCCGACGTCGGCGGCCGCCCGCATGGCGGCCAGGGGATCCCGCGCCCAGGCCCGTCCCAGCCGGCGCATGGGCGGCAGGATCGTGAAGCCGTCGTCGCGGAAGCGCTGCACCCTGCCCCCTTCGTGGTCCACCGCGATCAGCAGCGGCCCCTTGCGCGCCTTGCGGATCCTGCGCGTCAGTTCGCACAGTTGCGCGCGGTCGCGAAAATTGCGCGCGAACAGGATCACGCCGCCCACCAGGGGATGGCGCAGCCGGCGCTTTTCTTCTTTGGTGAGTTCGGCGCCGGCCACGTCGACCATCACCGGACCCAGGGAATCGACACGTTTCTTGCTGGACATGGATATGCGGATCCGCAGTGCAGGAGTTGGCCCGCTCAGCGCGGGCTTTCGATCACGACGTAGGCCGCCACCAGGTCGGACTCGTCGGTCAGGGAAACATGGGCGGCGCCGAAGCGGGCCTCGTACCAGGCGCGCAGCGGTTCGGCCAGCACGACCACCGGCTTGCCGCTCGGCGCGTTCAGGGCCTGCATGCGCGGCCACGACATGGGCTGGCGCATGCCCAGCCCGATCGCCTTGGAAAACGCTTCCTTGGCGGCGAAGCGCGTGGCCAGGAAACGGATGCCGCGGGCCGGATCGCGGCGCCGGCGGGCATGGAACTTCAGCAGTTCCTCGGCGCCCAGGATGCGTTCGGCGAACCGGTCGCCGTGGCGGGCCAGGGCGCGCTCGACGCGGTCCACGCGCAGCAGGTCCATGCCGATGCCGGCGATGGCGGGTCCGGGGCCGGTGTCGGCGGCGGGCTCGGGCGGCGTGCGCGCGCCCACGGCGGGTAGAGTCATGAACCGTCTCCGGCTGGCCGGCAGGCGCGCGGCCGCATCTATCGGACGCCGCGTCGGCGCCCACACCGCGATGATACGCGAGCCGCGCGCGGCTACTCGCCCGTCAGCCCCAGCACCCAGTCCGCCAACGGGTTGCCGGACGTCCGGCCCCAGGCCGGCTGGTGCGCGCCGCCGCCGCGGTGCTGCTGCGCCGCGGCCCGCGCCTGGCGCGGCGAGACGTGGAACATGCGGCGAAACGCCCGCGAGAACACGCTTTCATTGTTGAAGCCCCAGGCGAAGGCGACGTCGGCGATGCGCTTGCTGCCCGGTCCGACGATCTCGGCGAAGCAGCGCCGCAACCGGCGCTCCTGGACGTAGCGCGCGAATCCGCCGCTCACCTCGAACAGCCGGTGCAGGCTGGAGCGCGACAGGCCGAAGCGTTCGCAGACCGTTTGGGCGGTGAGATCGGCATCGGCCAGGTGCTGGTCGATATGGCGGCGGATCCGGACCAGCAGCGCCACCCGGACTTCCTGCGCCGCCAGCCCCTGCACCTGCGGCGTCGCGCCGATACAGCCGGCGATCAGGGCGACCGTTCCCGCCAGCAGGGAAGCGCAATCGGGCATGCTCATGGCCGGGATGCGGGCCACCAGCGACTGCATATGGTCGCCCAGGATCATCCCGCAGCCCGTCTCGCCCGACAGCACCGCGCCGTGGACGTCGTCGGGCGCCTTGAGCATGGGCGCCAGCAGCACCCGGGGGATCAGGAGCGAGATGCTGTCCGAGCCGCTGGCCGAGGAATACATGGGGCGCACCAGGTCCAGCACGGAAATGTCGCCCGGCCGCACCGCGATCTCGCGGCCGTCCGCGTTGCCGCTGAAGCCGCCCGACAGGTTGAGCTGCACCAGGTAATGGTCGATGCCGCCGCGTGCGATGGCGGGGCCGGCACGCCGGAAATGCTGGGCGCTGGAACGCGCCCGGCTGATCAGCAGCGGCCCCGGATGCCAGGCCCGCATGCAGCACGAAAAGCCCGCGACCGCCTGCGGGCCGGGCGCCGCGATGTCGAAAACGACAGAAACCAGATCCCGCCACGCCCAGAATGCATCTTCCGCCGAGGGGAAAGTGGCGCTGTCGAAACTCAGGCTGGGGACCGCCTGTTTCGCCTCGGACACATCACTCCTCCTTCTTGCAAATCTTCGGGCCAACGGCACTCACCCTGGATCGTATCTATTTATTTCGATACAAACGCCTTTTTGTAACCTATACTTTCTTTTATTCGTGTTTTGAAGAATCTCTCCCGGCTCGCCGCCGGCCGGTTTTCCGCCCTGTCCGGATCCTTCCCCATGAACACCGAAGCGATACTGGTCTCGCTGCGCGCGCTGTTCGCCGCCCAACCGGCCCTGCTCGAACCCGTGAAAGCCGTGGCCAGCGCCATCGACGCGGCCGAGGCGGTCGCTCGCGCCGGCGCGCGGCACGGCATCGCGTCGAATGCGGAAGAACTGCTGCTACATATGCGCGATCTCGCGGCCCCCGGGCAGCCCCGGCCCCGCCCTGCCCCGCACATCGGAGATGCGGCCGGCGCCGTGCAGCAGGCGGCGGCCGGAGATCAGGCGAAGATCGCCTTGCTGCTGCGCAGCCTGCAGACGCCGGTCACGGCCGGCCTGCGATGATTCGGCCCGGACCGCCGGCATGCCGCCGCAATGACGGCGCGGGCCCTCAGGCCCGGCGGACGCGCAGGGAAACCGCCGCATCGGAGGCCGGCAACAGGGCCGGCGGGATGTCGGCGTCGGCATATTCCTCGGACTGCGCCTGGGCGCGCAGGACATCGAGACACTCGGCGAACGTGAACGGCAGGCCCGCCTCGATCGAAAGATGCGCGAGATTGCGCGCGGTTTCGTCCAGGGTCGCCGCCTGGGCGGCAACGATTTTTTCCTGCAGGGCGGGCTCGTGCTGGGCTCGGGTAAGAAACAGGTTCAGATTGGCGCTCATGGGCTTCGTCCTTGAATACGACCACTGGTTTTTGCGCGCATCATTGTGACGCAAGCCGTCCGGCCGGACTTTGCCCGAAATCCCTAAGAATTGATCGTATGCATCACCGGTTGCTCAGAAAGGTAACCGGCAGGCGGACTATCCGGGAAAACACCCGGGCGCCGCAACCGCGCCTGCCCGGGCCAGCCGGGCGGCCGATACGGCCCGTTCAGGCGCCGGCCGCGGGCTTTTGCAGCAGGACGCCGCGCTGGGCCTTAAGACGGGCGTCGATCATGGCGGCCTTCATGTCCCGTATGGCGCGCTCCCAGCCGTCGAAGACGGCCTGCGCCACGATGGCATGGCCGATATTGAGCTCGGCGATGCCGTCGAGCGCGGCGACCGCCTGGACATTGCCGTAGTGCAATCCGTGGCCCGCATTGATGCGCAACCCATGGCGCAGCCCCAGGGCGATGGCGTCCTGCAGGCGCGCCAGCTCCGCCTCGACGTGCTCCCCCGCGGCTTCGGCGTAGGCGCCGGTATGCAGCTCGACGATGCGGGCGCCGGCCTGCGCCGCCGCTTCGATCTGGCGGGCATCGGGATCGATGAACAGGGAAACGCGTATGCCCGCGTCGTGCAGGCGCGCCACCGCGTCGCCGACGGCCTGGCGCGCGCCGGCCACTTCCAGCCCGCCCTCGGTGGTCAGCTCCGTGCGCTTCTCGGGCACCAGGCAGACGTCGTGCGGCCGCACGGCGCAGGCGATGTCGAGCATTTCCGGCGTGATGGCGCACTCCAGGTTCATGCGCGTGCGCAGCAGAGGGCGCAGCGCATGCACGTCGGCGTCCTGGATGTGGCGGCGGTCTTCGCGCAGATGCAGGGTAATGAGGTCGGCGCCGGCTTCCTCGGCACGCAGCGCGGCGGCCACGGGATCGGGATAGGAAGTGTGCCGCTGCTGGCGCAGCGTCGCGACGTGATCGATATTGACGCCGAGTTCCATCATTCGACTCTGGTGGTCTCCTGCCAGCCGCCGCCCAGCGCCTTGTACAGCTCGATGCGATTGATCAGCGCATCCAGGCCGGTCTGGACCAGGCCCAGTTGGGCGTTGAAGAAATCGACCTGCGCAGTTTGCACCTGCAGGTAGCTGTCGATGCCGCTCCGGTAGCGCAGGTCGGAAAGCTCCAGTGTACGCGCCGAGGAAGCCTCGAGCGCGCGCTGGGCGTCGAGCTGCGCGCCGTACGTGGCTTCGCCGGCCAGCGCGTCGGACACTTCCTGGAACGCCTGCTGGATGGACTGCTCGTATTGCGCGACCGCGATGTTCTTGCGCGCCTCGGCCAGGTCCAGGCCCGACCGGATGCTGCCGCCGGCAAACAGCGGCGTGGTGATCTGCGGCGAGAACGACCAGAACCCCGAGCCGGCGTCGAACAGGCCCGACAGCGACGGGCTGGCCGTTCCCAGCAGGCCCGTGAGCGAAATGGTCGGGAAGAAAGCGGCCCGCGCCGCGCCGATGTTGAAGTTCGACGACAGCAACTGATGCTCGGCGGCCAGGATGTCCGGCCGGCGCTCCAGCAGGTCGGAAGGCAGGCCCGCGGGCACGCTGGCCAGCAACTGGTCGCGGTTGAACGGCGCCGGCGGCGGCAGGTCCGGCGGCAGGGGCTGGCCCACCACCAGCACCAGCGCGTCCAGCGCCTGGGTCCGCGCCCGCGCCAGTTGCGCCAGGTCGGCGGACGCCGAATCGAGCAGGCTCTTGGACTGGTTCAGGTCCAGCTCGGACGCCACCCCGCCGTCGAAACGGCGCTTGACCAGATCGTAGGATTCCTTGCGCGAAGCCAGCGTCTTCTGGACCAGGTCCAGTTGGACCTCGGTCGCCCGCACGGTCAGGTAAGCCTGGGCCACCTGGCCGATCAGGTTGATCTGCACGCTGCGGCGCGCCTGCTCGGTCGACAGGTATTGCTGCAAGGCGGCCTCGGACAGGCTGTGCAGGCGGCCGAACAGGTCGATCTCGAAGGTCGTCAGCCCGATACCCGCCTGATAGGTGCTGCTGATCGAGGAGGACCCCGATCCCTGCGGGCGCATCGTCGCAGGCAAATGCTGGCGCTCGCCCTGGATACCGGCGCCGATGGCGGGAAACTGTTCGCCGCGCTGGATGCCGTACTGGGCACGGGCCTCCTCGACGCGCTCGACGGCCACGCGCAGGTCGCGATTGTTCACCAGCGCCAGCTCGACCAGTTTCTGCAGCCGCGGATCGCGGAAGAAATCACGCCAGCCGATATCGGCCGCCGGCACCGACGGGGCCCGGGCGGCCGTGGCCTGCGCCGGCCCAGTGGCGATCGCGGCGGGCTGGCCTTCCTGGTTGTCGAACCGCACGCTGGGCATGTCGGGCCAGTCCGCCGCGACCGGCGCGGCCGGACGCTCGTAGTCGGGCGCCATGGTGCATCCCGCCAGCAGGGCGGAGATCATCAGCGGCCACGCCGCCCGCCGGGTCACGAGGGTTTTCATGGCCGGCCCTCCTCGCCGGATTGCGACTGCGCGGGCCCGGCGTCTCCCGCCTGCCGCGCCTCCTGCTCGCGCTTGAAGGCTTCCGCCTCGGCGCCCAGCAGCTTGGGGCGCGTCTTGAACAGTCCGAGCACGACCACGAAGAAGGTCGGCACGAAAATCACGGCGAAGGGCGTGGCGGCCAGCATGCCGCCCATGACGCCCAGGCCCACCGCCTTCTGGCTGGCGGCGCCCGCGCCCGTGGCCAGGGCCAGCGGCACCACGCCCAGGATGAACGCCAGCGAGGTCATGAGGATAGGCCGGAAGCGCAGCCGCGCGGCCTCGACGGTGGCCTCGTAGATCCCGCCGCCGCGGGCGTAGGTGTCCTTGGCGAATTCCACGATCAGGATCGCGTTCTTGGCCGCCAGCCCGATCACGGTCACCATGCCCACCTGGAAATAGACGTCGTTGGACATGCCCAGCAGCGTCACCAGGCCGACCGCGCCCAGCATGCCCAGGGGCACCACCAGCATGACGGAAATCGGGATGGCCCAGCTTTCATAGAGCGCGGCCAGCACCAGGAACACGACCAGCAGCGACAGGCCCATCAGGATGGGCGCCTGGTTGCCGGCCTGGCGCTCCTGGTAGGACAGGCCGTTCCATTCGTAGGCGAAGCCCGGCGGCAATTGCCCGACCAGCCTTTCCATCTCGGCCATGGCCTGGCCGGTGGTGTAGCCGGGCGCGGCGTCGCCGCCGATCCGCACCGACTCGTAGCTGTTGTAGCGCACCACCTGCACCGGGCCCTGCATCCATTGCGCCGTCACGAAGGAGGACAGCGGTACCATGCCGCCCTGCGTGTTGCGGGCATTGAGCCGCAGGATATCCTCGACCTGCATGCGGTACTCGGGCTCGGCCTGCACCCAGACGTTCTGCATCCAGCCCATGTTCGGGAACTTGCCGATGTACGACGAGCCCAGGGCGGTCGACAGCAGCGTGGCCGCCTCCTGGAAGTCGACTCCCAGCGCGGCCGCCTTCTCGCGGTCGATGGTCAGGTTCAACTGGGCGCCCGGTCCCAGGCCGGTGATGCGCACCTGCGCCAGCACGGGGCTCTGCATGGCCAGCCCCATGAGCTGGGTGGTGGCCTGCATCAGCGCGCCGTAGCCCTGCGAACCGCGGTCCTGCAGCCGGAAGTCGAAGCCGGCCGCATTGCCCAGCGCGGAGATGGCCGGCGGCACCACGGTGAAGACCTGGGCGTCGTGGATGCCCATGAGCAGGTCGTTGATGGCATGGAAGGACAACGCCATCGCCGAATTGGCCATGCCCTTGCGCTCCTCGAAGTCCTTGAGCGTCACGAAGGCGATCGCGGCGTTCAGGCCGTTGCCGTTGAAGCTGTAGCCCTGCACCGCGATGATGTTCTCGACCTGCGGTTTTTCCAGGAAGTATTTCTCGACCGTCTCGATGACCTCGACCGCGCGGTTGGCCGAGGATCCCGTGGGCAGTTCGATGTTGCTGACGACATAGCCCTGGTCTTCTTCGGGCAGGAAGGACGACGGCAGGCGCAGATACAGCCAGCCCAGCACGAGCACCAGCACCAGGTAGATGAGCATCATGCGCCCGCCCTTGTGCAGGATGCGGGACACCCAGTTCTGGTAGCGATCGGTGGTGGCGTCGAACTTGCGGTTGAACCAGCCGAAGAAGCCGCGCTTTTCCTCGTGGTGTCCCTTGGGCACGGGCTTGAGGATGGTCGAGCACAGCGCCGGCGTGAACGACAGCGCCAGGAAGGCCGAAAAGAAGATGGACACCGCCATGGCCACCGAGAACTGCCGGTAGATGACGCCGACCGAGCCGCTCATGAAGGCCAGGGGCAGGAATACGCTGGTGAGCACCAGCGTGATCCCGACGATGGCGCCGGTGATCTGCGGCATGGCCTTCTTGGTGGCTTCCTTGGGAGGCAGCCCTTCGGTGGCCATGATGCGCTCGACGTTCTCGACCACCACGATGGCGTCGTCCACCAGGATGCCGATGGCCAGCACCATGGCGAACATGGTCAGCACGTTGATCGAGAACCCCAGCGCCAGCATGACCGCGAACGCGCCCATCATGGCGACCGGCACCACCAGGGCGGGAATGATCGTATAGCGCACGTTCTGCAGGAACAGGAACATGACCAGGAACACCAGCACCATGGCCTCGACGAGTGTCTCGATCACCTGCTCGATCGAGATCTTGACGTAGGGAGCGGTGTCGTAGGGAATGGCGTAGGTGATGTTCTCGGGAAAGAACTTGGACAGCTCGGCCATCTGTTCGCGCACGCCCTGCGCCGTCTCCAGCGCGTTGGCGTCGGGCGACAGCACGATGGCGAAGGCGGCGGTCGGCTTGCCGTTGAGGCGGGCGCCGAACTGGTAGTTGTCCGCCCCCACCTCGATGCGGGCGACGTCGCGCAGCCGCACCATGGAACCGTCGGAATTGGCGTGCAGCACGATCGCGCCGAAGGCGTCGACCGTGGATAGCTGGCCGTTGACGATGACCGTGGCCGTGGTGCGCTGCGAGGCGGGATTGGGCGGTGCGCCGATGCTGCCCGCCGAGATCAGGACGTTCTGCTGGGCGATGGCCTGGTTGACCTGGGCCATGCTCAGGTTGTAGCCCACCAGTTTTTCGGGATCGACCCAGACCCGCATGGCGCGGGGCGCGGCGAACAGTTGGAACTGGCCGACCCCGGGCACCCGCGACACGGGGTTCTGGATGTTGCGCGTGATGTAGTCGGCCAGCGCGGTCTGGTCCAGGCTGCCGTCGGTCGACGATACCGTCGCCACCATGAGAAAGCCGGTGCTGGTCTGCTCGAACTTCAGGCCCTGCTGCGTGACTGCCTGCGGCAGTTGCGCCGAGACATTGGACACGCGGTTCTGCACGTCCACCTGGGCCAGGTCGGGATTGGTGCCCGGCGCGAAGGTGGCGGTGATCTGCGACTGGCCGTAGGAGTCGCTGACCGACTCGTAGTAGATCAGCCCCTTGGCGCCGTTGAGTTCGTTCTCGATGATGCTGGTCACCGATTCCGCCACCTCGGGGGCCGAGGCGCCGGGGTAGGTGGCCGTGATGGTGATGGCCGGCGGCGCCACGTCCGGATACTGCGCGACCGGCATGTTGGGGATCGCCAGTATGCCCGCGAGCGAAATGAACAGGGCGACCACCCAGGCGAAAATCGGTCTGTCGATGAAAAATTGCGGCATGTGGGCTGACTCTGGTAGCGATGCTCACGTATCCGCGCAGGCGCCCCGGCGCCGCGCGCGGCTCACGACTTCTGGTTGGACGCGGCGCCCTGTTGCGGCTGGCCTTCCGGGGCCTGCCCCGGCGCGTCTTGCCGGCCTTCCTGCGGCTGGCCCTGGGCCGGCCCGCCGGCCTGGCCGGCGGCCTTGTTCCAGGGAGTCGCCTTGACCTCCATGCCCGGGCGGACCTTCTGGTAGCCCTCGACGACCACGCTGTCGCCGGCCTTCAGGCCCTCGGAGATGATCCAGTCGGTCCCCACCGCCGGGCCGACCTGGACCGGCACCTGGGCGATCTTGCCGTCGCGCACCAGCATCAGGCTCTGGCGGCCGTCGGCCGTGCGCTGCAGGGCCTGCTGCGGCACCGTGAGCGCCTGCTCGTCGAAGCCCTGCTCCAGCCGCACGCGCACGAACATGCCGGGCAGCAGCACCTGGTCGGGATTGGGAAATTCGGCGCGCAGGTTGACCTGCCCCGTGCCCGGGTCCACGGTGATGCCGGTGAACAGCAGCTTGCCCGACCGGGAATATTCGGAGCCGTCCTCGAGCACCACCATCGCCTTGGCGGCGTCCTGCCCGACCTTCTGCAGCCGGCCCTGGTCGAAGGCCTTGCGCAGCTTGGCGAGATCGCTGGTGGACTGGTTGAAATCGACATAGACCGGATCGAGCTGCTGCACCGAGGCCATCTGCGTGGCCGACGTGCCTTCGACCAGCGCGCCTTCGGTGACCAGCGGCTTGCCGATGCGGCCGTCGATCGGCGAGGTGACGTCGGTGTAGCCGAGGTTGATCTTGGCGTTGTCCAGCGCCGCCTGCGCGGCGGCCACCGCGGCGTCTGCCTGGCGCGCGCCGGCCACCGCGTTGTCGTATTCCTGCTTGCTGACCGCGTTGGCCTTGACCAGCGGCGCGTAGCGCTGGGCCAGCGCGCGGGCGCTGTAGGCGTCGGCCTGCGCCTGCTTGAGCTGCGCCGCCGATTGGCCATAGGCCGCCTGGTACGGCGCCGGATCGATCTTGAACAGCAGTTCCCCGGCCTTGACGTCGCCGCCCTGCTCGAAGGTGATCTTCTGCACGATGCCGGTCACCCGGGCCCGGATCTGGGCGTCTCGGACCGCGTCCACCCGGCCCGGCAGTTCCGCCACGATCGGCGCGCGCTGCGGCTGGACGGTGACGACGCTGACCTGCGGAGGTCCCGGATTCATCTGCGGCCGCTGCTTGCACCCCGCAAGCGCCAGCGCGGCTACCCCCAGGATGAACACGGTCGGACGCAGCAAGCGGAAGGAATCGGATTGCATAGATACTCTCGGTTCGGGACACCACGACGGACCGGCCTGACGGGCGCCAGACTGTACGGGGAAGCCTGGGGAAACGGCGCAAGTATAGAGTAAGAAATGCGTCAATCACGGGAAAGCATGGCGCATTGCAGGCCTATTCCGGCACGTCGTTCCAAGGATTGCGGCCGGTGCGCGCCGCCGCCCCGCGCGATGGCGAGCGGCCCGCCACGGCTAGGGACACCCGCCATGGGCGGACGATCGCGCCGCCCGCTTGCGCGTTCCTTACGGCCTCTTGGGAGGAGCCTGGACGGCGCCCGACCCGGCGCGGAAGGGAAACCGGGCGAAGATCGCCGCCACGCCTTTTTCCACGTTGGTCTCGGATTGCGCCTGCCCGGCGTCGTCGACCTGCGCCGTGCCCATGCCTTCCCAGACCATCTGGTTGCGCTCGACGTCGACCAGGTCGATGTTGAGCGTGCCTTCGGTGTACTGGTACACCTCTTCGCGATAGCCTGGCCAGGGAGCGTACAGCCCGGCACGGTAGCGGTAGTACGGCGCGACGGGCGGAGCGGGCACGACGTCGGTCTTGTGCCGCAGGCTGGCATTGAAGTTCACGCGCAGGTCGGGCCGGGTTTCGGTATAGACGTAGCCCCGCATTTCCATCTGGCTGCGGGTGGCCTGCTTCAGGCGCTCGGTCAGCAGGGTGCCGTACCCGGATTTGTCGGTGCCGAGCACCGGCATGAAGCCGAAGGTGCGGTAGCGGGAAAAGTCGGCTTGATGGTCGTAGTCGCTGCGCACCTCGGGCCCGCTGGCGCAGGCGGCCAGCAGGACGGCGGCCGCGGCGGCGGCGGAAATGGCGGACAGTCGCGGCATGGAACCCCCGGGAGCGGCTCGTAAAGCGCCATCATGCCCGTGCCGGCGGAAAGTTTCAATAACTCTCATTCTCAATCAGGCGCGTGCTGCGCGTCCTGGCCGCCGCCGCGCTGCCGTAATTTCTTTAAGATAGGCGCATGCCCCCTTCCCGCCCGTCCTCCCGCGCCGAACTGGAACTCGACGGCTCCATCTGGTTCCGCGCCGGCGCCGCCCCCCTGGGCGGCAGCAGCCGCATCGAACTGCTGGCCAGCATCCGTGAGCTCGGTTCCATCACCGCGGCGGCCAAGGCGGTCGGCATGAGCTACAAGGCCGCCTGGGACGCCATCGACACCATGAACAACCTGGCCGGCGAGCCGCTGGTCCATCGCGCCGCGGGCGGGCGCGGCGGCGGCGGCACGCGGCTCACTTCCCGCGGCGAGCGGCTCGTCGACACCTTCCGGCTGCTGGCGCAGGAACATCGCCGGTTCGTCGAGCGGCTGGGGCGCGAGAGCGAACGCCTGGCCGGCGACCTCACCCTGATGAGACGATTCATGCTTCGCACCAGCGCGCGCAACACCCTGGCCGGCACCGTCGCCGAAATCCGCCGCGGCGCGGTCAACGACGAAGTCCTCCTGACCCTGGCCGGCGGCCAGACCGTCGCCGCCACCGTCACCCACGAAAGCGTCCACACGCTGGGCCTGGAACCCGGTGCCCATGCGCTGGCCCTGGTCAAGGCCTCTTCGGTCATCGTGGGAGTGCCCGGCACGGGCCTGCGCCTGTCCGCGCGCAATCAGTTGCCCGCCACCGTGGCGCGCGTCACGCCGGGCGCGGTCAACACCGAAGTCACCATGGACCTGGAAAGCGCCGGCACCATGGCCGCGGTCATCACCCTGGAAAGCGCCAAGGCGCTGGCATTGCAGCCGGGGGCCCGGGTCGTGGCGATCTTCAAGGCCTCGAGCGTGATCCTGGGCACGCTCGACTGAGCGCTCACCCGAGCAGCAGGGCGTCGTCGTCGACGATGTCCCCGCCCTTGCCCCGCTCGAAGCGCGCGAGCAGGTCGGCCACTTCCATGTCGTCGCGTTCCGCGCCGGCGATGTCCAGCGCCACCCGCCCCTGGTGCAGCATCACCGTGCGCGCGCCGACCTTGAGCGCCTGCCTCATGCTGTGCGTGACCATGAGCGCCGTCAGGCGGTATTCCGCCACCACGCGCGCCGTGAGCTGCAGGACGAATTCCCCCGTGCGCGGATCCAGCGCCGCCGTGTGCTCGTCCAGCAGCAGGATGCGCGACGGCCGCAGGGCGGCCATCAGCAGGCTCACCGCTTGCCGCTGGCCGCCGGAGAGCAGGCCGATGCGGTCGCCCAGCCGCTGCTCCAGGCCCAGGCCCAATGTGGCAAGCCGGGCCCGGAATTCCTCGCGCATGGCCGGGCGCACGGCGCGTCCCAGTCCGCGGCGCGCACCCCGCGCCCACGCCAGGGCCAGGTTTTCTTCTATCGTCAGGTCCTCGCAGGTGCCCGCCAGGGGGTCCTGGAAGACCCGCGCCACCCGGTCCGCCCGGGCCCAGGTGGTCTCGCGCGTGACGTCGCGGCCGTCGATCTCGACGCGCCCGCGATCGACCGGCAGGTCGCCGGCCACGGCGTTGAGCAGCGTCGACTTCCCCGCGCCGTTGGAACCGATCACCGTCACGAACTGGCCGGCGGGAATTTCCAGCGACAGTCCCTGCAGCGCCCGCGTTTCCATGGGCGTGCCGGCATGGAAGGTTACGTGCAGCCCGTCAACCCGCAGCATCTCGGCGCTTCCTTGCGAATTTGCGCCTGGCCATCGGCAGCACCAGCGCGATCGTGACCAGCACCGCCGTCACCAGGTTGAGGTCCTGCGCCTGCAGGCCGATGAATTCGCTGTTCAGCGCGGCGGCGACGAAGAACCGGTAGACGATGGCGCCCAGCACGACCGCCAGCGTGGCCCACGCCAGCTTGCGCGAAGGCAGGATGCTTTCGCCCACGATGACCGCGGCCAGCCCGATCACGATGGTGCCCACGCCCATGGAAATGTCGGCGCCGCCCTGCGTCTGGGCGAACAGCGCGCCGGCCAGCCCCACCAGGCCGTTGGACAGCGCCATGCCGCCCAGCACCATGCGGCCGGTGTTCACGCCCTGGGCGCGCGCCATGCGCGGATTCGATCCGGCGGAACGCATGGCCAGTCCGGTCTGCGTCGCCAGGAACCAGTCCAGCAGGAACTTGGCCGCCAGCACGATCACCGCCAGCACCAGGGGGCGCAGGATGTAGTCGCTGACGGCTTCGGGTTGCAGCACCGTGAAGAGAGTGGGCTCGGCGATCAACGGCACATTGGGCCGGCCCATGATGCGCAGGTTCACCGAATACAGCGCGATCATCATGAGAATGCTGGCCAGCAGGTCCATGATGCGCAGCTTGACGTTGAGCAGCCCGGTGGCCAGGCCCGCCAGGGCGCCCGCCGCGGTGGCCGCCAGGGTGGCGGAGAAAGGATCCATGCCGCCGGAGATGAGGGTCGCGGCGACCGCGCCGCCCAGCGGAAAGCTGCCGTCCACGGTCAGGTCGGGAAAGCGCAGGATACGGAAGGAGAGCAGCACGCCCAGCGCGACCAGGCTGAAGATCAGCCCGATTTCCAGAGCGCCGAACAGGGAAAACAGCGACATGGGCCCACCCTTGCAACTGAGCGCAGGCGCCGGTTGGGGCGCCTGCCCGTTATTTGACCACCCGGGCGGCCGACTTGACCAGGTCTTCCGGCAGCGTCACGCCCTGCTTGCGGGCGGCCTCCGGGTTGACGAACAGCTCCAGCTTGCTGCTGGTCTCGGAGGCGATGGTGCCGGGCTTTTCGCCCTTCAGGATGCGCACGACCAGCTTGCCGGTCTGCAGGCCCAGGTCCCGGTAGTTGATGCCCAGCGCCGCGATCGCCCCGCGCGCGACGCTGTCGGTGTCCGCCGCGACCAGCGGGATCTTGGCGTCGTTGCCGACCTTGACCAGGGATTCGTAGGCCGACACCACGTTGTTGTCGGTGTTGGTGTAGATCACGTCGACCTTGCCGATCAGGCTGCGGGCGGCCGAACCGACGTCCACCGTGCGGGGCGCGGCGGCCTCGACCAGCGTCATGCCCGCCTTGCCCAGCAGTTCCTGCAATTGCCTGACCACCACCACCGAATTGGCTTCGCCGGGGTTGTAGACCATGCCCACGCGCTTGGCGTCCGGGACGATCTTGCGGATCAGTTCGAGCTGCCGGTCCAGCGCCAGCAGGTCGGACACGCCCGTGACGTTGGTGCCGGATGGCCCCCAGCCCGGGACCAGTTGGGCCGCCACCGGATCGGTCACCGCCGAATACACCACGGGCACGTCCTTGGTGGCCGCGACCACCGCCTGCGCGGACGGCGTGGCGATGGCGACGATGGCGTCCGGGCGGTCGCCCACGAACTTGCGCGCGATCTGGGCGGCCGTGCCGGAATTGCCCTGGGCGCTCTGGTATGCCCACTTCAGGTTCTTGCCGGGCTCGAAGCCGGCCGCGCGCAAGGCCTGCTGGACGCCGTCGCGCACCGCGTCGAGCGCCGGGTGCTCGACGATGGCGGTCACCGCCACCGATTTCATCGGCGCCGCCGGCGTGGCGACGGCGCAGGCCAGCGCGCAGATTCCCGACAGGACGGCAAGCGATTTCGGCAATGACATGACGGGTCTCCTCGATGCGGTTCCCGTAGTCTAACCCGCTCCATTTCCGCCCTGCCTCCGGGTTTTCCGGGTTTTCCGGGTGTTACCCTGGGGTTTTGCCGCCGGGGCGCCGCAGAGCGGAAAATCCCTCCGGGACCGCGGCCGTCCGCGCGGCGCAGGCGTTTCTTCGCGCAGGAGATCTTCCATGCAATTGCGACCTCTCGGCCGTTCCGGCCTGTCCGTCCCGCCGCTGGCTTTCGGCGGCAATGTCTTCGGCTGGACCGTGGACGAAGCGGGCTCCTTCGAGCTGCTCGACGCCATGGTCGATCTGGGCATGACCTTCATCGATACCGCCGACACATATTCCACCTGGGTATCCGGCCACGGCGGCGGCGAGTCCGAAACCCTGATCGGGAAATGGCTGCGCAAGAGCGGCAAGCGCGACCGCGTGGTGATCGCGACCAAGGTCGGCATGGCAATGGGTTCGGGGACCAAGGGCCTGTCGCCGCGGTATATCGCCCGCGAGGTCGAGGAATCCCTGCGCCGGCTGCAGACCGACCGCATCGATCTGTACCAGTCGCACGTGGACGACGCCGAGGTCCCGCTGGCCGATACGCTGGGCGCCTATGCGCGCCTGATCGAGCAAGGCAAGGTGCGGGCCATCGGCGCTTCCAACTACACCGCCCCGCGGCTGGCCGAGGCCCTGCGCGTCAGCGCCGAACAGGGACTGCCCCGCTACGAGAGCATCCAGCCCGAATACAACCTGCACGCCCGCGAGCCTTACGAATCCGGCCTGCAGGCCGTCGTGATAGAACACGGGCTGGGCACCATCAACTACTTCGCGCTGGCCAGCGGCTTTCTCACCGGCAAGTACCGCACCGCGGCCGACGCCGCCAAGAGCGTGCGCGGCAAGCGCGTGGTGGAACGCTACCTGGACGAGCGCGGCAAGCGCATCCTCGCGGCGCTGGACCAGGCCGCGGGCGCGCTTGGCGCCACGCCGGCCCAGGTGGCCCTGGCCTGGCAGATGGCGCAGCCGGGCATCACCGCCCCCATCGCCAGCGCGACCACGCGGACCCAGCTCGGGGAACTGGCCGGCGCCATGCGCCTGGAGCTGCCGCCCGATGCCATGGCCTCGCTCGATCGCGCCAGCGCCTGGCGCTGAACACAAACCGGGCGCGGCGGGATCCGACACCCCGTCCGCGCCCGGCGGCCATGCGCGGCCGCGTTCGCGAAGCCCGGCGCAAGCCGCCGCGCCGGCTTGCGCTATACGGCGCGATACGTGTCGCGCAGGACGTTCTTCTGGACCTTGCCCATGGCATTGCGCGGCAGCTCCCGCGCCACGTGGATCCGCTTGGGCACCTTGAAATTGGCGATCTTTTCCTTGAGCGCGCGCAGCATGGCGGCGGCATCGAGCGTCGCGCCGGCCCGCGGGACCACCACGGCCACCACGGCCTCGCCGAAATCCGGATGCGGCACGCCGATCACCGCCGACTCGTCCACGCCGGGCAGATCGTCGAGCACGCTCTCGATCTCCTTGGGATAGACGTTGTAGCCGCCCGTGATGATCAGGTCCTTGCTGCGGCCGACGATGGAAAGATAGTTGTCGGGCACCCGGCCGGCGGCGGAGTCGCCGCCCCAGCGGCCGACGTCGCCGGTCTTGAACCAGCCGTCCGCGGTGAATTCCTCGCGCGTCTTTTCGGGCATGCGCCAGTAGCCGGAAAAGACGTTGGGCCCCTTGACCTGCACATGGCCGATCTCGCCCGGCCCGGCCGGCTGTCCGCCGTCGTCCACCACCCGCACCGACACGCCGGGCAGCGCCTGGCCGACGGTGCCGCCGATACGCTCGCCGAACGCGGGATCGCAGGGGTTGGAAGTGAGCATCACCGTCTCGCTCATGCCGTAGCGCTCGAGGATGGTGTGCCCCGCACGGCGGCGGAACTCGTTGAACGTCTCGGTCAGCAGCGGCGCGGAGCCGGAAATGAACAACCGCATGTTGCGGCAGGCCTCGCGGTCGAAGGCGGGGTCGGCAAGCAGGCGCACGTAGTAGGTCGGCACGCCCATCATCACCGTGCTGCGCGGCAGGTAGCGCAAGGCCTGCGCGACATCTAGCCTGGGCAGCCAGATCATCTTCGCGCCGGCCAGCAGCGCGCCGTGGGAAGCCACGAACAGCCCGTGGACATGGAATAGCGGCAGCATGTGCAAGAGCACGTCGGTCGAACGCCAGCCCCAGTATCCGTGCAGCACCCGGGCGTTGGAATAGAGATTGCCGTGGCTGAGCATGGCGCCCTTGCTGCGGCCCGTCGTGCCCGAGGTGTACAGGATCGCCGCCAGGTCGTCGGCGCGGCGCGGCGCGGTCTCGAACGTCCGGGGCTGGCCGGCGGCCGCGTCGAGCAGCGTGCCGGTGCGGTCTTCGTCCAGCGTAAGGACATGCGCGGTGCCGGCCTTGCGGGCCAGGGGGCGCATCCAGTCCAGGTTGGCGCTGGCGCACACCACGACGGCGGGTTCGGCATCGCCCAGGAAGTATTCGATCTCGGCCGCCCGGTACGCGGTGTTCAGCGGCAGATAGACCAGGCCGGCGCGCAGGGTGGCGAGATACAGGATCAGGGCTTCCGGCGATTTCTCGACCTGCACGGCCACGCGGGCGCCTTCCGGCAGGTCCAGGGACGTCAGCAGGTTGGCGATGCAGGCGCTGGCCTGGTCGAGATCGTCCCAGGTGTAGAGCAGGTCCGGCGTCTCGATCGCGATGCCGCGGCGATCGCGCGGAAAGCCGGCTTCCAGCCGGGCGTACAGATTGGCGTTGTCCACCTGGTTCAGTCTCCTTGGAATACAGGGTCTTCGCCGGCCAGGAACGCGCGCACCCCTTCGCGGTGGTCGCGGCTGTCGGCATAGGAAAACAATACGGGCCAGTCGGCCGGGCCCGGCGCGCCCGGCGCCTGCAGGCGGGCCAGGGTCAGCTTGTTCAGGCGGGCGGCCAGCGGCGCGCCGCGCAGGATGCGCGCCACGCAGCGCGCGATCTCGTCGTCCAGGGCCCCGGGTTCGACCACGCGCGTCAGCAAGCCCTTGGCCAGGGCCTCGTCCGCGTCGAAGACCCGGCCTTCGAGCAGGATTTCCAGCGTGGCCGCCTTGCCGGCCAGCGCCAGCAGGCCGCGCATTTCGTGCGGCGCCATGGAAAAACCCAGGCGATTGATGGGCACGCCGAAGCGCGCGCCGCGCGCGGCGATGCGCAAGTCGCACAGGCTGGCGATCTCCAGCCCGCCGCCCACGCAGGCGCCTTCGATCCGCGCCACCATGGGATGCGGGCAATCGGCCAGGGCCTGCAAGGCCGGGGCGATGACGCGCGTGTGGTAGTGAACCACGCCGTCGAAATCGCCCCGGGCCTCGGGAAACTCGCGGATATCGGCGCCGGCGGCGAAATGGCCGTCCGCGCCGCTCACCACCACGCAGCGCACCGAGGCATCCCCTGACAGGTCCAGGAAAGCCTCGTGCAGCTCGCGCCACATGGCGACCGAAATGGCATTGAGCCGCCCGGGATGCGCGAGCGTCACGCGCACCACGCCGCCGGCGCGCTGCAACAGGACCCTGCCGTTCGAGGCCGCGATGCTCATGCCGGGCTATCCGATACGCGCGAACGGACGACCCAGCCGCGGCTTGCCCTCGGCCAGGCTGGCCAGGTTGGCGTCGAGCTCGTCCAGCACGTATACATAGTTGACCATCATGGCGCAGGACTGCTGCAGGCCCTTGGGCGACAGATCGGCCGCCCAGTTCAGGCGTTCGATGCGCGCGCCGTTGCCCAGGTGGAAGCGCGCCACCGGATCCTGCGGTTGGCCGCCGCGCACGATCTGCAGATAGTGCGCCAGCAGCCGCAGGCCGGCGCGTTGCAGGACCGGCGCGCCGTCGGGCGCCGATGCCGCCTTCCGCAGCCGGGCCAGCCAGCGCGCGCCCGGCGCCGCGGCGTGGCGGGTCCGCGCCCCGTGGCCGCCATCGTGCACCACGGCGGCCACCGCTTCGCCGTCCTGCCTGGACAGCCAGTCGGCGAAGCCCGGGACCGGCGACAGGGTCGCGAACGACTTCAGGCGCGGCAACTCCTCGAGCAGTTGGTCGATGACCCGCTTGAGCAGGAAGTTGCCGAAACTGATGCCGCGCAGCCCGGGCTGGGTGTTGGAGATGGAGTAGAAGATCGCGCAACGCACCTTGCCCAGGTCTGCCCGCGGGCCGCTCGTGTCGAGCAGGGCCTGCACGTTCGCCGCCATGCTCTGGGCGAAGGCCACTTCGACGAAGATCAGCGGCACGTCCGGGATGCGCGGGTGGAAAAAGGCGTAGCAGCGGCGGTCCTCCGCGACCCGGTGGCGCAGGTCGTCCCACGACGTGATTTCGTGCACGGCCTCGTAGAGTATGAGCTTCTCCAGCAGCGAGGCGGGCGAGTCCCAGGTCAGGCGCCTGAGTTCGAGCATGCCGACATCGAACCAGTTGGACAGCAGGCCTTCGAGTTCACGGTCCAGCGCCTGCAGGCCGGCGACCTGCTTGCGCCAGCGCAGCATGTCGGCGCGCAATTCCACCAGGAACCGCAGGCCGTCCGGCTGGGCGTTCAGGCGCTTGAAAAGCCGCGACCCCTGGTCGCCGCGCGGCTCCAGGCCAGCGCCGACCTCCGACAGGGTCGCCAGCATGGCGCGCCGCGCCTTGCCGTCCGCCGCCCGATAGGCGGCGCACCATTCACGCGCCAGGCGGTTGGCCGCCACATCGGTCAGGCGGGCCGAGAACAGCGGGCCGACCTCGGCGGCGCCGGGCGCCCGGTCGCGTTCCCACCACCGCCCCAGGCGGGCGATCAGGCTTGCGTCGCGCGGGGCTCCGGACTCGGAGTCGGCTTCAGGCGCGCGCTCGCCGCGCGCGGGGACCAGCGTGTCGAGGACGGACATGGGAAGACTCCTGGGAACTCGGTTCGGAAACGGCCGGGAGCGGATCGGCCGCGTCCCGGCCGGCCAGCACGCGCAGGGCGTCGAGCTGGCGCAGCAGATGCTTGCGGGCCAGGGCCTCCGCGCCTTCCGGGTCGCGCGCCTTGAGCGCGGCGAAAATGGCCAGGTGCTCGGCGCAGGACTCTTCGATACGCCCCGGCAGGGCCAGGCTCTTGTGGCGCGACAGGCTCAGCACCTTGCGCAGGCCGTCGACCATGTCGGACAGCCAGCGGTTGTCGGCCATGGCCTGGATGGCTTCATGGATGCGGTAATTGGTCTCGTAGTAGGCGTCGATGCGGCCGGCGCGCGCATGCCGCTGCAATTCGCGGTGCAGCGGCTCCAGCCGCTGCAGGTCGAGCGCGTTCGCCTTGCGCGCCGCCTCGTGGGCGCAGCGCCCTTCCAGCATAGCCATCAAGGGAAAGATGTCGTCCAGGTCGCGGGCCGAGACCTCGTTGACGAAACAGCCGCGCCGCGGCTCGAGCCTGACCAGGCCTTCGGTGACCAGCACCTTGAGCGCCTCGCGCAGCGGCGTGCGGGAAATGCCGAGCTCGCCGGTCAGGCGGATTTCGTCGATCCAGGATCCGGCGGGCAGGCTCCGGGCCCGGATCATGGCGCGCAACCGGTCCGCGACTTCCTGGTAGAGCGCCTGCTGGACGATGGGACTGCGCATGGCAATTCCTGCGACGGCATTCATAATTCATAATTATGAAGTAGCAACGGAAAACCGCAAGCTTTTTGTCAGAAACCAGGTATTTCAAAAATCCAGCCAGCCGTCCCGTCCATGGGACATCAGCGCCTTGGCCCAGCGCCGGGCCGGCAGGCGGTGGCGCCGCTCCACCAGGTCGGCGCGCGCCAGCAACGCGGCCGGCGCCAGGCGCAAGGGAGGCCCGGAAAACGCCAGCACGATCCGGTTGCCGGCGTCGATCTCCGGCAGCATGGCGAGCCGGCCGTCGAAGGCCCGGGACAGGTTTTCGATATTGCGCGGAAAGCTTTCGTGCTCGCCGAACAGATTCACCGCCAGCACGCCCGCCTCGCCCAGCACCCGCCGGCAATCGCGGTAGAACTGGACCGAATCCCGCACCGGACCGCGGGCCTGCGCATCGTACAGGTCGACCATGAGCACCGGACAGGCGCCGGCCCGCGCCGGATCGGCGACCCAGCGGGCCGCGTCGTCGTGCGCGATGTCCAGCCGCGCAACCTGGGGCAGGCGGAAGAACATCCGGCAGGCCATGGTGACCTGCGGATTCCATTCCACCACCTGGAGCCGGCTGCGCGTGTGCTTCAGGCAATAGCGCGTCAGCGAGCCCGCGCCCAGCCCCAGCAGGCCGATCGCCGCGTCGCGCGGCGGTTCCAGGAACAGCAGCCATGCCATCATCTGCCGCGTGTATTCCAGGACCAGTTCGTACGGGTCGGACGCCCGCATGGCGCCCTGGATCCACTCCGTGCCGAAGTGCAGGTAGCGCACGCCGTCCGCTTCGGACAGGGTGGGTTCTTCGTACGACAGGACGGGAGGGCGGGCAGGCATCGGAATGGGCGGCACGGGAAACGCGCCGGACCGGGCCCCGTGTCCGAAGACGCGCGGCCCGGTCCGGCGCCGGCATCATACCCGTTCGAAGATCGCCGCGATCCCCTGCCCGCCGCCGATGCACATGGTGACCAGCGCGTAGCGGCCCTTGATGCGCTGCAGTTCGTACAGGGCCTTGACCGTGATGATCGCTCCCGTGGCGCCGATGGGATGGCCCAGGGCGATGCCGCTGCCGTTGGGATTGACGCGCGCCGGATCGAACTTGAGTTCGCGGCTCACGGCGCAGGCCTGCGCCGCGAAGGCTTCGTTCGCCTCGATGACGTCGAGCTGGTCGACCTTCAGGCCGGTACGCTCGAGGACCGCGCGCGTGGCCGGCACGGGGCCGATGCCCATGTACTTGGGGTCGACCCCGGCATGCGCGTATCCCACCAGCCGCGCCAGCGGCCTGGTGCCCTGGCGGCCGGCCGCGTCGTTGCTCATGAGCACCACCGCCGCCGCGCCGTCGTTGATGCCGGAGGCGTTGCCCGCGGTGACCGTGCCGTTTTCCTTGATGAACACCGGCCGCAACCCGGCCAGCCCCTCGGTCGTGACGTCGCGGCGCACGTGCTCGTCGGTGTCGAAGCGCGTCTCGCCCTTGCGGGTCTTGAGCGCCACCGGCACGATCTGCTCGCGGAAATATCCGGCGTCGATGGCGGCGGCCGCGCGGCGGTGCGATTCCACGGCCAGCGCGTCCTGGTCGGCGCGGCTCACGCCGTAGCGCTCGGCCACGTTCTCGGCGGTGACGCCCATGTGGACGCGGTCGAACGGATCGGACAGGGCGCCCACCATCATGTCGACCATCGCGCTGTCGCCCATGCGGGCGCCCCAGCGATGCGCCGGCGCGATATACGGCGCCCTGCTCATGCTTTCGGCGCCGGCGCCCACGGCGATTTCGGCGTCGCCCAGCATGATGGTCTGCGCGGCGGACACGATGGCCTGCAAGCCCGAACCGCACAGGCGGTTGACGTTGAAGGCGGGCGTTTCCTGGGCGACGCCCGCCTTCAGGGCGGCCACGCGCGACAGGTACATGTCGCGCGGCTCGGTGTTGATGACATGGCCGACGGCCACGTGGCCGACCTGGTCGCCGTTCACTCCGGCGCGCGCCAGCGCTTCCTTGATGGCGGCGGCGCCCAGGTCGATGGGCGGCACATCTTTGAGCGCGCCGCCGAAGTCGCCGACGGCGGTACGGACTGCGGCAACGACGAGGACTTCGTTCATGGCTGTTCTCCTTCAAACCCGCATGCCGGCCGGATGCCGGCGAGGACGATGAGGTCCATCATACCGCCCGCGCGCCCGGCCGCCGCGGCGGGCCGGCGCTTCTGCAGCCTGCGCCGGAGAGGAACGCGGCATGCGCCGCGGCGCCGCCATTTCTGATACAAAGACAGCCATGATTCCATTTTCCGTACTCGACCTCTCGCCCATCGTCCAGGGGGCCACCCCCGCCGACGCCCTGCGCAACACGCTGGACCTGGCGCGCCACGCCGAGCGGCTGGGATACCTGCGCTACTGGCTGGCCGAACACCACAACATGAGCGGCATCGCCAGCGCCGCCACGTCGGTCGTCATCGGCTACGTGGCCGGCGGCACGCGCACCATCCGCGTGGGCGCGGGCGGCGTCATGCTGCCCAACCATTCGCCGCTGGTCATCGCCGAGCAGTTCGGCACGCTGGAATCCCTGTACCCGGGGCGCATCGACCTCGGCCTGGGACGCGCGCCGGGCACCGACCAGATCACGGCGCGCGCCCTGCGTCGCGACCAGGTCGAAACGGCGGACGACTTCCCGCGCGACGTGATCGAGCTGCAGGCCTACTTCCGCGACGCCGAGGCCGGCCAGCCCGTGCGCGCCGTGCCCGGCCAGGGGCTGGACGTGCCGATCTGGCTGCTGGGCTCCAGTCTGTTCAGCGCCCAGTTGGCCGCGCACCTGGGGCTGCCCTTCGCCTTCGCCTCGCATTTCGCGCCGGACTACCTGCTGACCGCGATCCAGATGTACCGCGCGCAGTTCCGGCCTTCCGCCACCCTGAAGCGTCCCTACGCCATGGCGGGCATCAATGTCTTCGCCGCCGACACCGACGCCGAGGGCGCACGCCTGTTCACTTCGCTGCAGCAGCACTTCCTGAACATCCGGCGCGGCCGGCGCGGCCAGTTGCCCCCGCCGGTGGACGACATGAACGAAATCTGGGCGCCGCACGAAAAACCGGGCGTCGAGCAGGCCCTGTCCTGTTCCGCCGTGGGCTCGCCCGAGACCGTGCGCCAGGCGCTGCAGGCCTTCGTGGCGCGCACCGGGGTCGACGAACTGATGCTCACGGGCCAGATCCACGACCATGCCGCCCGCCTGCGGTCGTTCGAGCTCGCCGCCCAGTTGCGCGACTCGCTGCAGCCGGCCTGAATCGCGCCGACCGGAACGCCGCACCGCGCGGAGCGCCGGCGCGGCGCGATCCGGCTTGTGCCTGCCTAGGCGTCGGGCAGCGTGATATCGCTGCTGCCCGGCCGCACACGGCGGGCGCATTCGCGCGTGGTGTCGATGCAGCCACCGCCCGTGCCGTATATGCCCAGGGGCTCGCGCCAGCGCTGCATGGTCTCCAGGACTTCCGCCGTCCGCGCGGGATCGGCCAGCGTGCGGGCGGCCAGTTCGTCCACCCGGTCGTCGTCCACCCACGGCGCACCGTCGGGCCGGGCGCCCAGGGCGTCGCGCCAATGGAAGATCTCCACGCACTTCGTCGTCATGGTGTAGGGACGGTCGCGCTTCCAGAAGTTCGTGAACAGGCCGCCGCCCAGGTAGAACACCCAGGAGCCCTCGTAGCCTTCGGCCTGCGCCGAATGCCGGTCCGGATTGCGGAACCACACCCGGTCGCCGGGCACATAGTAGGCGGCCGGCAACGGCCGGTCCATGGAACCGTATTCGCGCAGGAACGACTCGTGGAACGGCGTCGACATGAGCGCCCGCGTTTCCCATTGCCGCTGCAGGCGGGCCAGCAGCGGCGGATTGCAGATCGCCAGTTCCTGGGCAATGCCCAGCAAGGCGACGTATTCCGTGGCCCGATAACAGGAAAATTCGTAGAGCCGGCCCGAGACCCCCGGCTGGGTCGCCTTGCGCAGCGCCTCGATCAGCGGGCGCCCGGGCAGCACGGTAAAGCCGCTGTGCTCGCCGTAGGTCCAGCAATCGGCCGGACGCTGAGCGGCCACCGTATCGAAGGCCAGCGCCGTGCGGGCCGCGGCCCGCACGATATTGCGTCGGATGCGCGAGGCCGACAGCCATTCGTCGCCGTCGGGATAGTCGAACGCGACCGGGCCGCCCAGCATGGTCAGCAGGATTTCGCGCTCCAGGTCGTCGTCGCGGGCGACGGAATCGAGCCCCAGCCGGCGGCACAGCTCCAGGGTGTTGCCATCCGGCATGGCGCGTTCGGCCCGGTCGGGCCGCAGGCGGAATTGCGTTGCGCCCTCGCCGGCATCGATCTGCACGGCGTCTTCCAGCCCCAGTTCCCGCAGGCGCGAGCGCAAGGGCTCCGCTGCCCGGGGACCGCCGGCGATGCGGATGCCGCCGGCGGGAAGCGTATTTCCAGCGTTCACCGCGCCTCGTACATATAGCCGCGCCGCCAGGGATAAGCCAGGTCGGGAGGATGGTCCAGTTCGTCGGCGCGGCCCGTGGGCAGGGGTTGCGCCAACACCTGGTGCAGCGCGATCCAGCCGTGCTCGAAGCCCATGGCGCAGCCGGCGAGATAGAGCCGGTAGGCGCGCAGCGCCCGCGCGCCCTGCGCGCCGGACAGCACCTGCGACGCCTCGGGCAGCCTGGCTTCCAGCGCGTCGCTCCATGCCCACAGGGTGCGGGCATAGTGGGGACGCAGGTTTTCCACGTCCACCGCTTCCAGCCCGCCGTTGGCCAGCGTTTCCAGCACGTGGCTGACATGGGTCAGCTCCCCGCCCGGGAAGATGTATTTCTCGATGAACTCGCCCATGCCGCTGCCCAGTTGGGCGTTGTAGACCCCGGCGGCGGTGATGCCGTGGTTCATGACCAGGCCGCCGGGGCGCAGCAGGCGCCCCAGCTTGGCGAAATATTCCTGCAACTGCGCGCGGCCGACGTGCTCGAACATGCCCACGGACGCGATCTTGTCATAAGGCCGGGACTCGTCCAGCTTGCGGTAGTCCAGCAATTCCATGCGCACCCGGCCGCCCAGTCCCCGCTCCTGGATCAGCCGGTTCACGTGGGCATGCTGGTTGCGCGAGAGCGTGATGCCCGTGGCGTCGACCTCGTAGTGCTCGGCCGCCCACAGCAGCAGGCCGCCCCAGCCCGCCCCCACGTCCAGGAAACGTTCGCCGGGCCGCAGCCGCAACTTGCGGCAGATGTGGTCCAGCTTGGCTTCCTGGGCCTGGGCCAGCGTCATGGAGGGTTCGCGGTAATAGGCGCACGAATAGACCCGCCGCGGATCCAGCCAGAGCCCGTAGAAATCGTCGGAAAGGTCGTAATGGAACTCGATCTGCCGGGCGTCGCGCTCGACGGAATGGCGCCACACCGATATCACGCGCCGCACCAGTTCGGTCAGCCAGCCGCCGCGGGCGGCATCGACCGGAGAGCCTGGAAGCAGCGCGGCGGCGGCGGCCATGACGTCGCGCATGCTGCCCTGGATATCCACCCGGCCCTCGACATAGTCCTGCCCCAGCACCCCGACTTCGCCGGACGCCAGATGCGCCAGCGCCGTCTTGTCCCGCGCCATGAACGTCACCTTGGGGTCCTGTGCTCCGACCCGCTCCCCGTCCGGCATGACCAGTTGCACCGGCAGCGGCAAGGCGGACAGCTTGCGTTCCACGGCAGACAACAATGGATTCACGACCTCTCCCCAGAGTTGAATGAACAGCGCAAATGTATCGGAATTCGATGCGCTTCGGTACCGCCGGGCCCGCGTGATAAAGTTTAAGGCTGTCCTACGCACGGCCGGCGTTCGTGCGGTCCGCCTTTTCCCGTCCCTTTCGCGGGTTCCCATGTCTTCCCATACTCTTCCACGCACCATGCCCGGGTGGCTGTACCTCATGGGCGCGCTGACCGCGATCGGTCCGATTTCGATCGATATGTACCTGCCGGCCTTTCCCGCCATGTCGGCCGGCCTGGGCGTACCGGCCGGCGACGTCGAGCGCACGCTGGCGGCCTACCTGATCGGCCTGGCCGCCTCGCAGGTGTTCTACGGCCCGCTGGCCGACCGCTTCGGCCGCAAGCCGCCGCTGTACGCGGCGCTGGGGCTCTATATCGTGGCGTCGCTGGGCTGTGCCCTGGCCTCGGACGTCGACGCCCTGGCCGCCTGGCGCGTCCTGCAGGCGGTGGGCGGGGCGGCCGGCATCGTGATCCCGCGCGCCGTGATCCGCGACCACTACGACACCCGGGACGCCGCGCGGGCGCTGTCGATGCTGATGCTGATCATGGGCCTGGCGCCGATCCTGGCGCCCCTGGTCGGGGGCCAGTTGCTGGCCTACACCGGCTGGCGCAGCCTGTTCGGGCTGATGGCGGCCAGCGGCGCGGCGCTGCTGGCGGCGGTCGCCTACACCATGAAGGAATCGCTGCCGCGCGACAGGCAGGTCCCGCTCAGTTGGAGCAATATCGGACGCAATTACCTGGGGCTGCTGCGCCACGGCCGCTTCCTGGCCTTCGCGCTGGCGGGCGGCCTGGGCATGGCGGGCATGTTTTCCTATATCGTCGGCTCGCCCAGGGTATTCATCGAATACTACGGCGTGGCGCCCCAGCACTACGGCCTGCTGTTCGGCCTGAACGCCGCCGGGCTGATCGCCGGCTCGCAATTCAGCGCCCGGCTGCTGCGCCGGCTGCCGCCGCACCATCTGCTGCGCACGGCGCAACGCTTCCTGGCGGCCGCGGGACTGGCCGCCCTGGCCCTGACACTGGCCGGCTACATGAACCTGGCCCTGCTCATGGCCTGCATCTTCATCTACATGGCCAGCCAGGGCTTCGTCAATCCCAATGCCGCCGCCCTCGCCCTGTCCGGCCAGGACGGCCGGCTGGGCGTGGCGTCGGCGCTCATGGGCACCCTGCAGTTGTCCTGCGGCGCGATCACCGGGCTGGCGATCAGCGCCTGGCAGTCGCCCGGCCCCCTGCCGCTGGTGGCGGTCCTGTGCGCCTGCGCCTGCCTGTCGTGGCTGGCCGGCCGGGCGGCCGAAGCTCTTGCTTGATTTGATTGGGAATTTCGTATTAGAATGGCGGACTTCACGAACGAATCCAATCCGTTTGGCCCATGAGTTCGCCCGCCCGGGGTGAACGAACGTTGGGGCCAGGCGTCAGAAAAGAGGTGCATCCATGGCACGCGTATGCCAAGTGACCGGCAAGGGCCCGATGGTGGGCAACAATGTTTCGCACGCCAACAACAAGACCAAGCGGCGGTTCCTCCCCAACCTGCAATCGCGCCGGTTCTGGGTTGAAAGCGAAAACCGCTGGGTGCGCCTGCGCGTTTCCGCCAACGCGCTGCGCACCATCGACAAACTCGGCATCGACGCCGTGCTGGCCGACCTGCGCGCCCGCGGCGAAGCCGTCTAAGCCGACCGTCCGCACACCAGGAGCTCAACATGGCCAAAGGCATACGTGAAAAGATCAAGCTCGAGTCCACCGCGGGCACGGGCCACTTCTACACGACCACCAAGAACAAGCGCAACATGCCGGAAAAGATGCTGATCAAGAAGTTCGATCCGGTCGCGCGCAAGCACGTCGAATACAAAGAGACCAAACTGAAGTAATCGCTCCGGCGGTTTTCGGTATAGTTATACGGCCCTGCAGCGCAGGGCCGTTTTCGTTTCGGCGCACGCCGCCTTCGCCCGACCGCTATCCTAGGCCATGACCTCATCCTGCCCGCGGCTGCTGCGCCGCCTGCTCGCCCCCGCCCTCCTGGCCGCCGTCGCCGCCGGCGCACATGCCCAGGACACCCTGCGCATAGGCGAAATCAACAGCTACAAGGCCATCCCCGCCTTCCTGGAACCCTACAAGCGGGGCTGGGAACTGGCGCTGGAGCAGATCAACGCCAAGGGCGGGCTGCTGGGCAAAAAGGTCGAGGTCCTGTCGCGCGACGACAACGGCAATCCGGGGGATTCCGTGCGCGTCGCGCAGGAGCTGGTGTCCCGCGAGCGCGTGGACCTCATTTTCGGCGGCTTCCTGTCGAACACCGGCCTGGCCCTGACCGATTTCGCCCGCCAGCGCAAGGTGTTCTTCCTGGCCGCCGAGCCGCTGACCGACAAGATCACCTGGGAAGACGGCAACCGCTACACCTTCCGCCTGCGCCCCTCCACCTGGATGCAGGTCGCCGCGCTGGTGCCGCGGGCCGTGGAACTGCGCAAGAAGCGCTGGGCCATCGTCTACCCCAACTATGAATACGGCCAGTCCGCCGTGGCCACCTTCAAGGCCATGATGCGGGCGGCGCAGCCCGATATCGAATTCGTCGCCGAGCAGGCCGTGCCGCTGGGCAAGGTCGACGCCGGAGCGGTTGTGCAGGCGCTGGCCGACGCCCGCCCCGACGCCATCTTCAACGTCCTGTTCGCCGCCGACCTGACCCGCTTCGTGCGCGAAGGCAATACCCGCGGCCTGTTCCAGGACCGTTCCGTAGTGTCCGTGCTCTCGGGCGAGCCCGAATACCTGGATCCGCTGGGGGCCGAGACGCCGGAGGGCTGGATCGTCACCGGCTATCCCTGGTACGCCATCGACACGCCGGAGCATCGCGCCTTCGAGCAGGCCTACCGCCGGCGCTACGACGACTACCCCCGCGTGGGCTCGGTCGTGGGCTACGCGTCCATGATGTCGCTGGCCGCCGGCATCGCCAAGGCCGGCTCGACCGACACGCAGGCCCTGATCGACGCGTTCCGCGGGTTGCAGGTGGACACGCCGTTCGGGCCCATCCAATACCGCGCCCTGGATCACCAGTCCACCATGGGCGTCTACGTGGGCCGCACGGCCCGGGAGAACGGCAAGGGCGTCATGCGCGACTTCGTCTACATCGACGGCGCCAGGCTGCTGCCGTCCGACGAACAGGTGCGCCGCATGCGGCCCGCCGATCGATGAGCCTGCAGGGCCTGGCGCTGCAACTGCTCAACGGGCTGGCCGACGCCAGCGCGCTGTTCCTCGTGGCCGCGGGACTGTCGCTGATCTTCGGCGTGACGCGCATCGTCAATTTCGCCCACGGCTCGCTCTACATGCTGGGCGTCTACCTCGCCTGGACCCTGGCGGGGCAGTTCGGCGCCACCGCCTGGGGCTACTGGGGTGCCCTGCTGCTGGCGGCCGCGGCCGTCGGGCTGCTCGGGGCCGTCCTGGAGATCGTGGTCCTGCGGCGTCTCTATGCCGCGCCCGAGCTGTTCCAGTTGCTGGCCACGTTCGCGCTGACGCTGGCGCTGGGCGATGCGGTCCTCTGGCTGTGGGGTCCGGAAGACCTCTTCGCGCCGCGCATGCCGGGCCTGTCCGGCGCGGTCGATATCCTCGGCCGCAAGTTCCCCCAATACGACCTGGCGCTGATCGTCCTCGGCCCCGCGGTGCTGGGCCTGCTCTGGCTGCTGCTGGCGCGCACGCGCTGGGGCATGCTGCTGCGCGCGGCGGCGGAAAACCGTGTCATGCTGGGCGCGCTCGGCGTCAACCAGGCCTGGCTGTTCACCTCGGCTTTCGCGCTGGGCGCTTTCCTGGCCGGCCTGGGCGGAGCCATGGCGGCGCCACGCGTGCCGGCGACGCTGTCGCTCGACATGGAAACCATCGCCAGCGCCTTCGTGGTGGTGGTGGTCGGCGGACTGGGGTCCATTCCCGGCGCCTTCCTGGCCGCGCTGCTGATCTGCGAGGTCAAGGCCTTGTGCATTTTCGCGGGCCAGGTCGACGTCGGCCCCTACGTCTTCGACCTGTCCCGGTTCACCCTGGTCGCCGAATTCGCCGTCATGGCGGTGATTCTGGCGATACGGCCCTGGGGACTGCTGGGCAGGCCGCACGCAGCCGGCCCCACGGTCGCCGAACCCGTCCGGGCCCTGCGGCCGGCCTCACGCGGGGTCCGCGCCCTCTATTGGCTGCTGGCGGTCCTGCTGGCCGCCGTGCCGGCGCTGGCGCCATGGTGGCCCTACGCGCCCATACTCCTGACCGAAGTCATGATCGCCGCGCTGTTCGCCGCCAGCCTGCATTTCCTGATCGGTCCCGGCGGCATGCATTCCTTCGGCCACGCGGCATGGTTCGGACTGGGCGCCTACGGCGCCGCGCTGCTGCTCAAGCTGCTCGCGCTGCCCATGGAGGCCGCGCTGGTCCTGGGCCCGCTGGCGGCGCTGGCCGGCGCGCTGGTGTTCGGATGGTTCTGCGTCCGCTTGTCCGGCGTCTACATGGCCATGCTGACGCTGGCCTGCGCGCAGATCGTCTGGGCCCTGGCCTACCAGTGGGACGCTGTCACCGGCGGCAGCAACGGCCTGGTCGGCATCTGGCCCGCGGACTGGCTGTCTTCCCCGCAGGCTTACTACTACCTGAGCCTGGCCTGCTGCGCGGCCGGCGTGCTGGCCCTGCGGCGGCTGATCTTCTCGCCGCTGGGCTACGCCTTGCGCGGCGCGCGCGACAGCGCCGCCCGCGCCCGCGCCATCGGCATCGACGTCACGCGCGTGCAATGGGCGGGATTCTGCGCGGCCGCCCTGGCGGCCGGGCTGGCGGGATCGCTCTATGCGTTTTCCAAGGGCAGCATCGCGCCCGATGTACTCTCGGTGGCGCGCTCGGTCGACGGCCTGGTCATGGTCCTGCTGGGCGGCGTGCAGGCGCTGGCCGGCCCGCTCGCCGGCGCGGCCGCCTATACCTGGCTGCAGGACGCCGCGGCCCGCGCCACCGAATACTGGCATGCCGCGCTGGGCCTGGTCATCCTGGTCCTGGTGCTGGCCTTTCCCGGCGGCCTCGCGGGCATCGTCCGGCCGCGCGCCGCGGAGGCCGCGCCGTGAACCGCGACGCGCCGGCTCCCCTGCTCGCGGTGCGGGGCCTGTCGCACGCCTTCGGCGGCCTGGTGGCGCTGGACGACGTGTCGTTCGAACTGGAAGCCGGCCGCATGCTGGCCCTGATCGGACCCAACGGCGCCGGCAAGTCGACGTGCTTCAATGCCCTGGGCGGCCAGTTGCGCCCAGCCGCGGGTTCGGTCCGCTACGCCGGCCGCGAGCTCGTGGGCCTGTCCCCCGAGCGCATCTGGAAGCTGGGTGTGGGCCGCACGTTCCAGACGGCGGCGGCCTTCCGTTCCATGACGGCGCTCGAGAATGTGCAGGTCGTCCTGCTGTCCCGTGGCCGCCGGCTGTTCGATCCCTGGTCGCGCGCCGCCCGCCACCGCACCGCAGACGCGGAAGCCCTGCTGGCGCAGGTCGGCATGCAGGCCCAGGCGCAGCGCCTGTGCGGCGAACTGACCTACGGCGACCTCAAGCGGGTGGAATTGGCGATGGCGCTGGCGCACGGCCCGCGCCTGCTGCTCATGGACGAGCCCACGGCGGGCATGAGCGCCAGGGAGCGCCATGCCCTGATGCGCCTGGTACGCGGCCTGGCCGACACGCGCCGCCTGGCGGTGCTCTTCACCGAACACAGCCTGGACGTGGTCTTCGCCCATGCCGACCGCATCGTGGTGCTGGTGCGCGGCCGCGTGCTGGCCCAGGGCGCGCCGGGCGATATCGCCGGCGACCCCGATGTGCGGGCCGCCTACCTGGGCGATGCCCCGGGACCGTCGGCGCGGCCGGCCTGACACCGCCCTGTTGACACGACGCTTCATGACCTCGAACGATACTTCTTCCGCCCCCGGTCTCGACACGGCGGTCCTGGCCCTGATGGCCATCGCCACCGGGCTGGCCGTGGCCAGCAACTATTACGCCCAGCCCCTGCTGCACAAGATAGGCGAGGAATTCTCGCTGTCGAACGACGTCGCCGGCCTGGTGGTCACCGTGGCCCAGTTGGCCTATGCCGTGGGCTTGTGCCTGATCGTCCCGCTGGGCGACATGTTCGAGCGGCGGAACCTGATCTTCTGCATGATCCTGCTGTCGGCCGGCGGCCTGCTCGTGACCGCGCTGGCTCCGGGCTTCATGCTGGTGCTGGCCGGCACGGCGCTGACCGCGCTGCTCTCGGTCGTCGCCCAGGTCCTCATTCCCTACGCGGCCACGCTGGCCGGCCCGCGCTCGGGCGGCAAGGCGGTCGGCACGCTGATGACCGGCCTGCTGCTGGGCATTCTGCTGGCCCGGACGGTCGCCGGCGTGCTGTCCGACCTCGGCGGCTGGCGGCTGGTCTATTGGGTGGCGGCCCTGCTGCTGCTGGCCATGGCCTTCGTCCTGCGCCGGATCCTGCCGTCCCATCCGGTCGCCCGCGCCGGCGTCGGCTATCCGGAACTGCTGGCCTCCGTCGCGCGCCTGTTCCGGGAAGAGCCCCTGCTGCGCTCGCGGGCCATGCTGGGCGCCCTGGTCTTCATGACGCTGAGCGTGCTGTGGACGTCCATGACGTTCCTGCTGGCGAACCCGCCCTACGGCTATTCGGAATCCACCATCGGGCTCTTCGGCCTGGCGGGGGCCGTCGGCGCGCTGGCCGCGGCCCCCATCGGCCGGCAGGCCGACCGCGGCCAGGCCGCCCGCTCCACCCGGATCGGCCTGGCCCTGCTGCTGGCCTCGTGGCTGCCGCTCGCGCTCGCGCCGCATTCCATCGTCGCGCTGCTGGCCGGCATCCTGGTGCTGGACCTGGCCGTGCAGGCCGTGCACATCAGCAACCAGAGCAGTCTCTACCGCCTGCGTCCCGAGGCGCGCAGCCGGCTGACGGCCGCCTACATGACCGCCTTCTTCGTGGGCGGCGCCAGCGGATCCCTGGTCTCGGCCTGGATGTACACGCGCGCCGGCTGGAACGGGGTGGTCGCGGCCGGCGCGCTTTCCAGCCTGGCGGCCCTGGCTTACGGTACGATCGGGCCGGGCAGGCGGCTGCCGGTTCCGGGGCCTGCGGACCGCCCGTCCTGACGCAACTCCTATAATCGCGGGTTTGGCCGCCTCGTTCGGCGCGGGCGGCCCCCAACTCTTTCATTTCGCACCCATGCAGGAACGCTACATTCCTTCCGACGTAGAATCGGCCGCCCACGAGAACTGGCGGGACCGCGACGCCTATCGCGTCACCGAGCACGCCCGCGGGCCCGACGGCACCGAAAAGCCCAAGTTCTACGCCTGCTCCATGCTGCCCTATCCGAGCGGCAAGCTGCACATGGGTCACGTCCGCAACTACACCATCAACGACATGATGGCGCGCCAGTTGCGCATGCGCGGCTACAACGTGCTCATGCCCATGGGGTGGGACGCCTTCGGCATGCCGGCCGAGAACGCCGCCATCAAGTCCAAGGTGCCGCCCGCCAAGTGGACCTACGACAACATCGCCTACATGAAAAAGCAGATGCAGGCGATGGGACTGGCCATAGACTGGTCGCGCGAAATGTGCGCCTGCGACCCGTCGTACTACAAGTGGAACCAGTGGCTGTTCCTCAAGATGCTGGAAAAAGGCATCGCCTACCGCAAGACGCAGACCGTCAACTGGGATCCGGTGGACCAGACCGTCCTGGCCAACGAGCAGGTGATCGACGGCCGCGGCTGGCGGTCGGGCGCCCTGGTCGAGAAGCGGGAAATCCCCGGCTACTACCTGCGCATCACCGACTACGCCGGGGAACTCCTGGACCAGGTCCGCGACGATCTCGACGGCTGGCCCGAGCGCGTGCGCGTCATGCAGGAGAACTGGATCGGCAAGAGCGAGGGCGTGCGCTTCGCGTTCACCCACGATATCCGCGACGAATCCGGGAACCTGATCCAGGACGGCCGCATGTACGTGTTCACCACGCGGGCGGACACCATCATGGGCGTCACGTTCTGCGCCGTGGCGCCCGAGCATCCGCTGGCCGCGCATGCCGCACGCTCGAACCCGGCGCTGGCGTCTTTCATCGATCAGTGCCGGCAGGGCGGCACCACCGAGGCCGAGGTCGCCACGCGCGACAAGGAAGGCATGCCGGCCGGCCTGTCGGTCACGCATCCGCTCACGGGCGAGCCCGTGGCCGTGTGGGTCGGCAACTACGTGCTCATGAGCTACGGCGACGGGGCGGTGATGGGCGTGCCGGCGCACGACGAACGCGATTTCGCCTTCGCGCGCAAATACGGCCTGCCGATCCGCCAGGTCATCGACGTCCCGGGCAAGGCCTATTCCACCGACGCCTGGCAGGAATGGTACGGCGACAAGCAATCCGGGCGCACGGTGCATTCGGGCGCCTACGACGGCCTGACCAGCGCCCAGGCGGTGGACGCCGTGGCGGCCGAACTGGCCGCGCGCGGCCTGGGCGAAAAGCAGACGACCTGGCGCCTGCGCGACTGGGGCATCTCGCGCCAGCGCTACTGGGGCACGCCCATCCCCATCATCCACTGCCCCGACTGCGGACCCGTGCCGGTACCGGAGCAGGACTTGCCGGTCATCCTGCCCCAGGACCTGATCCCGGACGGCAGCGGCAACCCCCTGGCCAAGCACGAGCCCTTCCTGGCGGTGGATTGCCCGCATTGCGGCAAGCCGGCGCGCCGCGAGACCGACACCATGGACACCTTCGTGGATTCGTCCTGGTACTTCATGCGCTATACCTCGCCCGGCAACGACGGGGCCATGGTCGATGCCCGCAACGATTACTGGATGCCCATGGACCAGTACATCGGCGGCATCGAGCACGCCGTGCTCCACCTGCTCTACGCGCGGTTCTGGACGCGGGTCATGCGCGACCTGGGACTGGTCGCGTTCGACGAGCCGTTCGTCCGCCTGCTTTGCCAGGGCATGGTGCTCAACCACATCTATTCGCGCAAGAATCCGCAGGGCGGCATCGAATATTTCTGGCCCGAGGAAGTCGAGAACGTCTACGACGCCAAGGGCGCGATCACAGGGGCGCGCCTGAAGTCCGACGGCAGCGACATCGTCTACGGTGGCGTGGGCACCATGTCCAAGTCGAAGAACAACGGCGTGGACCCGCAATCCCTGATCGATACGCTGGGCGCCGATACCGCCCGCCTCTTCGTGATGTTTGCCAGTCCCCCCGAGCAGACCCTGGAATGGTCGGATTCGGGCGTCGAGGGCGCCAACCGCTTCCTGCGCCGCCTGTGGGCCCACTGCCATGCGCAGCGCGAAGCCGTGGGCCGCGCCCTGGCGGCGGACGCGTGCGGCTGGGCCGACGCGCCCGCGCCGGCCAGGGAGTTGCGGCGGGAAATCCACGGCCTGCTCAAGCAGGCGGACTATGATTACCAGCGGGTGCAGTACAACACGGTGGTGTCGGCCTGCATGAAAATGCTCAACGCGATCGAAGGCGCCGATCTTCCCGCGCACGCGGCGAGCGATGCCGCGCGCGCCGAAAGCCTGGGCATCCTGCTGCGGGTGCTGTATCCGGTGGTGCCTCACATCACCTGGCGGCTATGGCGCGAGCTGGGCTACGACCGCCGCTACGGCGACCTGCTGGACGCGCCCTGGCCGCAGACCGACGAGGCCGCGCTGGTGGCCGACGAAATCGAGCTGGTGCTCCAGGTCAACGGCAAGCTGCGCGGTTCGCTCTGCGTGCCGAGCGCCGCGCCGCGCGAGGCGATCGAAGCGCAGGCCGCCGCGCACGAGGCCGTCTCCCGCTTCCTGGAAGGCCGCCCGCCCAAGCGGGTGATCGTGGTGCCGGGAAAACTGGTCAATGTCGTAGGTTGAGGATCAAACGCATGTATCCATCCGCCCGAGCGTCGAGCATTCCCTTCCTGCAGCGCGGCGCGCGCCGGCTGCTCGGGCTGGCGCTGCTGCTGTCGGTGGCGGCCTGCGGATTCGCCCTGCGCGGCACCACGCCGCTGCCGTTCAAGACGCTGTATATCGGCATCTCCGACAACACCCGGTTCGGGGCCGACGTGCGCCGGGCGCTGCGCGCGGCCTCGCCCGACACGGCGCAGGTCGACAACCCCAAGGACGCGCAGGTGCAATTGCAGCAGATCAGCCTGGACCGCAGCGCGCAGGAGGTCAGCCTCAATGCCCAGGGCCGGGTCGAGGAATACGAACTGATGGTGCGCCTGGTGTTCCGCCTGGTCGACGCCCGCGGCCAGGTCTTGCTGCCGGACACCACCCTGACCGCCGTGCGCGAAATGCCCTACGACGACCAGATCGCCCAGGCCAAGGAAGGCGAAATGGAAACGCTCTACCGCAACATGCAGCAAAGCCTGGTGAGCCGGCTGGTGCGGCGGATGACCGCGCCCGACGTGGCCGAGGCATTCGAGAAAGCGGAGTCCGGCGACAGGAACCAGGAACTGGAGCTCGCGCCGACGATCCAGCGGCAGCCCAGGGAATACGAGCCGGCGCCCTGGTCGACGCCGGACATCGACACGGGCCCCCGTAGCTGGTAGGCCCCCGCATGGCGCCCGCCCTCGACGCCGACCAACTGGCCGAACGGCTGCGGCAGGATGGCCGCCTGGCCGCGCTGTATTGCCTCCAGGGCGACGAACCCCTGCTGGTGACCGAGGCGCTGGATGCGCTGCGGGCGGCCGCGCGCCAGGGCGGCTACACGGAACGCAGCACCCTCGTCATGGATGCGCGCAGCGACTGGAGCGCCCTGACCGCCGCCACCCGCAGCGTGTCGCTGTTCGGTGAACGCAAGGTGCTGGAAATCAAGCTGCCCACGGGCAAGCCGGGCAAGAACGGCGCCGACGCATTGATACGCCTGGCCGAGAGCTGCCGCGACAATCCCGATCCGGACACGGTCGTGGTGATCGGCCTGCCCCGGCTGGACAGGGCCGCGCGCGACAGCAAATGGGCGCTGGCGCTGGCCCGCCACGGGGTCGCGGTCGACGTGCCCGGCGTCGATCGCGACAGGCTGCCGGCCTGGATCGGCGCGCGGCTGGCGCGCCAGAACCAGCAGTTGGATCGCGCCACGCTGCAATGGATGGCCGACAAGGTCGAAGGCAACCTGCTCGCCGCCCACCAGGAAATCCAGAAACTTGCCCTGCTCTACCCCGAAGGCCGCCTAGCCCCGGAAGACGTCGAACGGGCGGTGCTGGATGTCGCCCGCTACGACGTCTTCGGGCTGCGCGACGCCATGCTCGCCGGGGACGCGCCGCGCGTGGTGCGCATGATCGACGGCCTGCGGGCCGAAGGCGAAGCCCTGCCGCTGGTCCTGTGGGCGGTGGGCGAGGAAATCCGCTCCCTGGCCCGGCTGGCGGCCGCGCGCGCCGGCCGCCAGGACGTCGGCGGCCTGATGCGCCGGCTGCGTATCTTCGGGAACCACGAGCGGCTGGCGCAACAGGCGCTGGCGCGGGTGCCGGCGCGGGCATGGCCGGCGGCGGTGCAGCATGCGCACGACGTCGATCGCCTGATCAAGGGCCTGGCGGTCAACGGCAGGCTGGGCGACCCCTGGGAAGAAATGACCCGGCTCGCATTGCGCGTGGCGGCCGCGGGCTCGCGGCAGTGATCCCCACGGGCATCGCCGGCCCGCCTGCCGCGGGTAGCCTCCCCCGCTGACCGGATAAACTGTGAGTCCTTCGCAGCAATGGCGGCCTTCACGGCCGCCGCGTCCCAAGATCGTTCCGAGATGACCGCCGACCTGAAACAGACCATGCTGGACCTGGGCCGCAATGCCCGGGCCGCTTCCCGCGACATGATGCGCGCCTCCGGCCGCGCCAAGGCCCAGGCGCTGCGCGCCATGGCGCAAGCCCTGGCCGACCGCCGCGCCGACCTGATCGCCGCCAACCGGCGCGACCTCGACGCCGCGCGCGAGAACGGGCTGGAATCTGCGCTGCTGGACCGCCTGACGCTGTCCGAGAAAAGCCTGGGCCTCATGGGGTCGGGCCTGGAGCAGATCGCGGCCATGCCCGATCCCATCGGCAGCGTCACCGCCACGGACATCCGTCCCAACGGCATGCGGGTCGCGCGCATGCGCGTGCCGCTGGGCGTCATCGGCATCATCTACGAATCGCGCCCCAACGTCACGATCGACGCCGCGGCGCTATGCCTGAAATCCGGCAATGCCGCCATCCTGCGCGGCGGCAGCGAGGCGCTGCATTCCAACATCGCGCTGGGCCGCGTCGTGCAGCAAGGCCTGGCCGACGCCGGCCTGCCCGCCCATGCGGTGCAGGTCGTCGAAACCGCCGATCGCGCCGCGGTGGGCGAACTGGCCACCATGACCGAATACATCGACGTCATCGTGCCGCGCGGCGGCAAGGGCCTGATCGCGCGGCTGGCGGCCGAGGCGCGGGTGCCGCTGATCAAGCACCTGGACGGCAATTGCCATGTGTACATCGATGCCGCCGCCGACCCCGACAAGGCGCGGCGCATCGCGTTCAACGCCAAGACCTACCGCTACGGCGTGTGCGGGGCCATGGAGACCCTGCTGGTGCACGCCGGCTGCGCCCGGGACATCCTGCCGCCGCTGGCGCAGGCGCTGTCGGACCACGGCGTCGAGCTGCGCGCCTGCGAACGGGCCCGCGCGCTGGCGCCCCAGGCCGTGCCCGCCACGGAAGAAGACTGGGCCACGGAATACCTCGGTCCCATCCTGGCGATCCGCATCGTCGACGATCTCGACCAGGCGATCGGGCACATCGCGCGCTGGGGCTCGGGCCACACGGACGCCATCGTCACCGAGGATCTCGGGGCGGCCACGCGCTTCCAGCGCGAAGTGGATTCCAGTTCGGTCTACGTCAACCTGCCGACCTGCTTCGCCGACGGCTACGAATACGGGCTGGGCGCCGAGATCGGCATTTCGACCAACCGGCTGCATGCGCGGGGCCCGGTGGGGCTCGAAGGCCTCACGACCCTGAAGTGGGTGCTCAACGGCGAGGGCCAGGTGCGGGGCTGAAGCCTTTCCGCCGGCGCGCCGGGGCGCGCGCCGAAAGGCTCCCGTCGGCCGCGTGGCGGCGGACGCATCGCCGATCGCCTTCCGGCCGCGTCGCGGGCCGGTTCTACAATGCGGTTTTGTCCGCGGATGTCGCCATGCTCTGGGTCAAGACCCTTCATATCGTTTTCGTCGTGTCCTGGTTCGCCGGACTGTTCTATCTGCCACGCCTCTACGTCAATCTCGCCGGCAACGCGGAAGCCGCCGTGCAGACCTGTCTGGTCGGCATGGCCCGGCGGCTCTATCGCTTCACCACCATGCTGGCCGTCCTCGCCATCGCTTTCGGCCTGTGGCTGTATGCGGGCTACGGCATCGGCATGGGTCCCGGCAACGGGTGGATGCACGCCAAGCTGGCCTTCGTCGTGCTGATCGTGGGCTACCACCACGCATGCGGCGTGCTGCTGCGCAAGTTCGAACAAGGCCGCAACACGCGCCCGCCCGTTTTCTATCGCTGGTTCAACGAGATCTCCGTGCTGCTGCTGTTCGCCGTGGTCGCGCTGGTCGTGGTCAAGCCCTTCTGAGCGCCCGGTCCGCCATGGCATCCAAAGATCCCTCCGCACCGCGCAAGACGCTCAGCCTGGCGGGCAAGCCCCGGCCGGCCCAGGCGCCGGGCGAAGAGCCCGAAACGCGCAAGCGATCCGGCGCCCGCGCGCGCCAGATCGCGCAACTCGAGCGCGCGCGGGAAAAGCACCGGCGCATGTCGCAGCCTGCCGGCGCATTGTCGCCGGGACCATCGGGCCAACGGCCATATGCCGGCTCCGCGCCGGTATCCGCCGAACGGAGCTCCGCCGGCATGCCCGAACCGGCGGCGCGCGAACATGCCCGCCCGGATCCCGCCGCGGACGAACCGACGCTCGAGGCCCGCCCGCGGCGCGCACGGACAGCGCGTCCCGCCGAAACATTCACCGTCTTCGCTCCCTGCCCGCAAGGCATGGAGGCGGCGCTGGCCGCGGAACTGGAAGCCCTGGGCTTCGAAGGCGTCGCGGCCGGCCGGGCCGGCGCGGGCTTTCGCGCCGATTGGTCCGGCATCATGCAGGCTAACCTGTATTCGCGACTGGCCACGCGGATCCTGGTCCAGGTCGCCCAGGCGCCCGTATCGTCCGAACACGAGATCCTCGACCTGGCGCGGTCGGTGCCGTGGGAGCGCTGGTTCGGCCCCGAGCAGACGCTGCGGGTCGATACCTCGGCGATCAAGAGCCCCATGAAAAGCCTGCAATACTGCAACCTGCGGGCCAAGGACGGCATCTGCGACCGCCTGCGCGATCGCGAGGGGGCCCGGCCCGACATCGACACCGTGCGCCCCGACGCCCGGGTCCACCTGTTCCTGTCGCGGGACACCGCGACGCTCTATCTGGACACCTCGGGCGAATCGCTCTTCAAGCGCGGCTGGCGCCTGGACAAGGGCGCCGCGCCGCTGCGGGAGAACCTGGCGGCCGGCCTGCTGGCGCTGGCCGGCTGGGATCCGGCCGCGCCGCTGATGGATCCGTTCTGCGGCAGCGGCACCATCCTGATCGAAGCGGCCTGGATCGCCCTGGGCGTCCCGGCCGGCATCGCGCGTCCCTTCGGCTTCGAGCGCCTGCGCGGCCACGAGCCGCGGCGCTGGCGCGATCTGAAGGAAGACGCGCGGGCGCGGATCCTGACGCGCCTGGACGCCCCGCTGGTGGGCGTGGACCTCGATCCCCAGGCGATCGAAGCCGCCCGCCAGAACGCGGAACGGGCCTGGCTGTCGCCCGAGACCGTTCGTTTCGAGACGGGCGACGCCCGCCAGGTCCCGCCGCCGGACGAGCATGGCTGGCTGGTCACCAACCCGCCCTACGGCGAACGCCTGGAAGCCGAAGGCGAAACGCTGTGGGCGGAATGGGCCGCCTGCCTCAAGCGCCATTTCGGCGGCTGGCACGTCGCGGTCATATCCAGCGACCACAATCTCCCCCAGCACATGCGGCTCAAGCCGCAGCGCCGCACCCCGGTGCACAACGGCGCGCTGGACTGCCGGCTCTTCGAGTTCGAGATAGTCAGCGCGGGATTTCGCCGCTGACCTGCACCGAGACGGGGCGCCCGCCGTTGGCGCGTCGCAACATGGTGCGCCGACGCGGCACCAGGGTGTTGCATTTTCCTAGGGTTTTCCCTAAAATAGGGTTAACCCTAGCCGAACGCCCAAGGAGATTTACCGTGAACACCCAGATCCGCCTTACCGACGAACTCGAACGCCAACTGATGGCCCAGGCCATCCAGGACCAATTCCGCGCCCGCCCGCTGCGTGCGCTCAATGCCGCGCTGCGCAAGATGTTCCGCGCGGGCCAGGAAATCCTGACCCGCATGGCCGAAGCCCGCGTCAAGGGTCCTGAAACCCAGTCCATCTGACCGCATTACCCCGGGCGCAAAACTCGGCAACGTACGATTCCCCTTGGGGGCTGCCCAACGGCCCCTTTTCTCCACCCGCCTTTCCAGGCGGGTTTTTTTTGCCTGCGCGCCATGCCCGGGAACACGCCCTCAACGGCAAGGCCCGCCGCAGGACGCAGCCAGGCACGGCGGCGGGCATCCAGGGGCCCGACAGGCCGTCGCAGAATCCGGGATAATACGGGCCTTCCCCAGGACCCGCCTCACTGTGACTTCGCTTTCCTCTCCCGGCCCCGCCGCCGCCGCGCCGACCGTTCCCAGCCGGCTGCGGCGCTTCGCCTGCATGATGTACGAGGGCGTGCTGCTCTTCGGCGTCGTGTTCCTGGCCGACTATCTGCTCGATACCCTGACCCAGAGCCGCCACGCGCTCATGCTGCGCCATACCCGCCAGGCCTGGCTGTTCCTGGCGATAGGCGCCTATTTCGTCCTGTGCTGGCGGGGCAACGGCCAGACCCTGCCCATGAAGACCTGGCATATCCGCCTCCAGGAACGGGACGGCCGCACGCCCCGCCTCATGCGGCTGGCGGCGCGCTACGCGCTGGCCTGGCCCTTGCCGCTGGCGGGCGCCGCCGCGGTATGGGCGGTGTCCACCGCCACGGGCTGGCCGTCGGCCAACATGCTGATCGTGGCGGCGCCCTTCCTGCATTTCGCGTGGTCCTGGTTCGATCCCGACGGCCAGTTCCTGCACGACCGCCTGCTGGGCACCCGGCTGGTGGATACCCGGCCCGCCTGACCGGCGACGCTTGCCCCTCTCGTTTCATTCCGGACCCGCGTCCGGAACGATGTGTCGCGCCGGCGCCACATCCTGGGTGGATTCCCAGCTTTTCATGTAACGGTCACTGCCTGGTGGTTCCATATGTGTCATGCAAGCCCGACCGGATACCAGCGTGAACGACATTCGGCCCATCCAGTATTGGCGAACGTTGTGGATTTCCGACATCCACCTTGGAACATCGGGATGCAAGGCCGAATTCCTCCTCGATTTCCTGGACCATAACGAAGCCGACACCGTCTATCTGGTGGGCGACATCATCGACGGCTGGCAGTTGCGCAAGCACTGGTACTGGCCGCGCACCCACAACGACGTGGTGCAGAAGATCCTGCGCAAGGCACGCAACGGCACCCGGGTCGTCTTCCTGCCGGGCAACCACGACGAGTTCGCGCGCGACTTCACCAGCTACGCCTTCGGCGACATCGAAGTGCAGGACGAGGTCGTCCACACCCTGGCCGACGGCCGGCGGCTGCTGGTGCTGCACGGCGACCAGTTCGACGGCGTGATCCAGCACGGCAAATGGCTGGCGCGGCTGGGCGACAGCCTCTATAACCTGGCCCTGTGGCTCAATCACCATTTCAACCGGCTGCGGCACCGCTGCGGCCTGCATTACTGGTCGCTGTCGCAGTATCTCAAGCACAAGGTCAAGAACGCGGTTTCCTTCATCACCGATTTCGAGGAAACCCTGGCGGGCGAAGCCAGGCGGCGCCGGCTCGACGGCGTGGTCTGCGGACATATCCACAAGGCCGAGCTGCGCGAGGTGGGCGGGGTGCTGTACTGCAACGACGGCGACTGGGTCGAAAGCCTGTCGGCGCTGGCCGAGGACCACGAAGGCCGCCTGCAATTGCTGGACTGGGCGGCGGTCCTGGCCGCCCGCTGCACCGCCGCCCGCGGCCGTCCGCCGCGCACCCTGGCCCTGCCGGCCCTGCCGTCCGCCCTGGGGCGCCAGAGCCGGCATCCGTAATAACCCTGATATCCCGCCCCAACGTCCATCGGGATGTTGCAGTTCAGGCCCCTCTCAGTCATGCTTGCGGCTTAGCGACGCCACTGACGGGGCGGGTCGACGCCGCTGGCGCGACGGGCAGGCATCGCCCTCCAGGCTCCCGAACGTTGCCAGCGCTCACGACACAGGGCCATGAACGACCACTATCAGGCGCTTTATTCCTCTTTCCGCTGGCTGGTGCCGAACGCCTTCAATATCGCGGAGGCATGCTGCCACCGCTGGGCCTCCAGTTCCCCGGATTCGCGCCGGATTGCAATCTATTTCGAAGACGAAGCCGGCAACCGCGAGGTCTGGACCTTCGCGCGGCTGGCGGAATCGGTCAACCGGCTGGCCAACGGTCTGGTGCGCATGGGAGTGGGACGCGGCGACCGCGTCGCCATCGTGCTGGGCCAACGCCCGGAAACGGTCGTTGCCCATATGGCCGTCTACAGCGTCGGCGCCGTGGCGCTGCCGCTGTCGGTGCGCCTGTCGGCCGAAGCCATGGAACGGCGCCTGCACGACGCCGAGGCCCGCGTCGCCATCGCCGACGACACCGGCCGCGCGCCCCTGCTGGCCGCCATGGATCGCAACCCTGCGCTGCGCCTGGTGATCGGCATCGATTTCGCGGACGAGCGGGCGCTGCCCTGGCGCAGCCTGCTGGCGCGCCAGCCCGCCCAGTTCCATCCCGCCTCCACGCGCTCGGCCGAATCCGCCATGCTGCTGTACGCGTCCGAACCGGAGCGCGCCCCGCAGGGCGTGCTGTTGTCCCACGGCGCGCTGATCGGCACCCTGCCCGGATTCGTCGCCTCGCAGGACTGGTTTCCCCGGGCAGGCGACGTTTTCTGGTCTCCCGCCGACTGGGCCGGGCCCGATGGCCTGACGCACGCGCTGCTGCCCGCCCTCTATTTCGGGCACGCGGTGGTGGCCGTGGCGGGCGATGCCTCGCCCGAAGCCGCCTGCGGGATCCTGGAACGCTACCGCGTCACCAATACGCTCCTGGCGCCGGAACGCCTGGACGCCATCCGCCAGGCCATGCCGCAGCCGCGCGAACGCCATCGGCTGGCGCTGCGCGCCCTGGCGATCCCGGGCGCCGCGAGCCTGGAAAGCGGCCTGTCCGGATGGTGCCGCGAGGCCCTGGGCGTCTCGCCCAACCGGGTCTTCGGTCCGCCGGAGGCCGGCCATATCGTGGGCGACAGCCAGGCCAGATGGCCCACGCGGCCCGGCAGCATGGGGCGGCCCTACCCGGGCCACCAGGTCGCCGTCATCGATCCGCTCGGCAAGCCCGTCGCCACGGACAAGGTGGGCGAGATCGCGGTCAACCGCAGCGACCTGCATGGCCATCCCGATCCCGTCCTGTTCCAGGAATACTGGCGCAACGAAGCGGCCACGCAGGCCCACTGGTCCGGCGACTGGTGCCGCACGGGCGAGCTGGCCCGCATCGATGCCGACGGCTACCTGTGGCATGCCGGCCGCGCCGCCGCCGGCACGCCGGCCGACGGGGACCTGGTATCCTCGCAGGCCATGCCGGCGGCCGCGTCCGAGCCCGCGCCCGAGCCCGTCCCGCAGGCGACCCTGCGATCCTGATCCGTCGTTCCGATTCCGTCATGCCGATATACCGTGTCAACGGCCTTGAGCCTTCCGTTCATCCCGACGCCTTCATCTTCGAAACCGCCATCGTCATCGGCAACGTGCGCATTGCCGCCGATGCCAGCCTGTGGTCGCACGTGACCGTGCGCGGGGACAACGCCCTGATCGATATCGGCACGGGCACCAACATCCAGGAGTCCAGCGTCCTGCACGTCGACGAGGGTTACCCGCTGACGATAGGCGAGCACGTCACGGTCGGCCACCAGGCCATGCTGCACGGCTGCACCATCGAATCCGGCGCCCTCATCGGCATGCAGGCCATCGTGCTCAACGGCGCGCGGATCGGCCGCAATTGCCTGATCGGCGCGGGAGCCATCGTGCCCGAAGGCCGCGAAATCCCCGACAACAGCCTGGTGATCGGCATCGGCAAGATCGCCCGCACCCTGACGGACGACGAGATCGCCACCTTGCACAGGAACAATCTCAACTACGTCGAACGCGCCCGCAGCTACCGGCGCACGCTCGAACGCATCGGCTAGGGTCCCAACCGCGATCGGCTAAGATGCATTCATGGCCGATACGCTCAAGAAGTACCTTTTCGAAGACCGCAGCGTCCGTGTCCAGGTGGTCGATCTGGAACACAGTTGGCAGGCCGTCCAGTCGCACCACCAGGCGCTGGCGCCCGCCGTCTCCCGCCTGCTGGGCGAGCTGGTCGCCGCCGCGGCGCTGCTGGCCGGCAATCTCAAGTTCGAAGGCTCGCTCGTGCTGCAGTTGCAGGGCGACGGGCCCGTCGCCCTGATCGTGGTGGAATGCCGCGCCGACCTGAGCCTGCGGGCCACCGTCAAGCTGCGCGAAGGGCACGCGGTTCCCGCCGACGGCACGCTGCAAAGCCTGCTCAATCCCGGCGGCCACGGGCGCTTCATCGTCGTACTCGATCCGCGGCGCGAATCGCGCGCCCAGCAGCCATACCAGGGCGTGGTCCCGCTCGAAGGCGACAGCGTCGCCGAAGTGCTCGAACACTATATGCGGGCCTCCGAGCAGCTCGACACCCGCCTGTGGCTGGCGGCCGGCGCGCAACGCGCGGCCGGCGTGCTGCTGCAGCGCCTGCCCGCGCAAGGCGGAGCCGAATCCCCCGCCGAGTCGGCCGCGGACACCTGGGCGCGCGCCGGCCACCTGGCCGCCACGCTCACGCCGGCGGAATTGCTGGGTACCGACGCCGATACGCTGATCCGCCGCCTGTACTGGCAGGAAACGCTGATCGCCTTCGAGCCGCAGGCGGTGACCTGGCACTGCCCCTGCACGCGCGAACGCGTCGCCGAAATGCTGCACATGCTGGGACGCGCGGAGGTGGATTCCATCCTCCAGGAGCAAGGAAAGGTCGAGGTGGTCTGCGACTTCTGCGGCAAGCCCTACGAGTTCGACGCGGTGGATTGCGCGGCGTTGTTCGCCGGGCCGGGCAGCACGGCCACGACCGACGGCAATCCCACCCTGCACTGAAGCGCCCGGATCCGCATTTTCCGGCATGGACCGGGCGGGGGCCGGCGGGCACACTGGCGCCTGGCTCCCCATCGGTGCGTTCCATGCCTTTCGCTCATCCCCAGCGCGGCGCCGCCGCCGTCGAATTCGCCATCGCGGCGGTTCCATTGCTGTTCGCGGGCCTGGGCGCGATCGAAGTCGCGCGCTGGCTGCTGGTGCGCCAGGTGCTCGACCTGGCCCTGCTCGAAGCCGCCCGCGCCGGCAGCGTCCAGCATGCCCGCCCCCAGGCCATCGCCCAGGCCTTCGAGCGGGCCCTGCTGCCGCTCTTCGTGCCCGCCGGCAGCTATCCGTCGGCCCAGGCCCGCATGCAGGCCTGGGCCGATCGGCTGCGCCGCCGGACCGGGCTGCAGCCCTGGATCATGGAAATGCTTGCGCCGTCCGCCGACAGTTTCGCGGACTTCGGCGCGCGACGCGGGACCGCCTTCGCCATCGCCAACGATTCCCTGGCCGAACGGCACGCGGACGCGCTCGCGCACGGTAGGCCGGGCGGGCGCGGGCCGCGGTCCGGGCAGACCGTTTTCCAGGCCAATGTGCTGCACCTGCGGCTGACCTACCTGCACGCGCCCCTGGCGCCGGGCATGCGCGGCCTGCTCGAGCTGCTGGCCGGATCCGGGCCGGGCTACGCCGACCAGGCGCGCCGGCGGGCGGGGCTGCTGCCCATCGTCCGCGACATCCGGGTGCTCATGCAGTCCGACGCCGAACAGGGAGCCGACGCCGCGGGCACGTCGCAGGTGTTCCGGGGACGCGCCCCGCCTCCCGCGCCCTGCCCGGGTCCCGACTGCGGGCTGGCCGTCCCGCCGCTCGCCGGCCCTCCGGATCCGCCCGCTTCGAACGGGCCGGGTGGATCCGGGCCGTCGGACATATCCGGTTTTCCCGACGATATGCCGGGCCCGCCCAATGCCGGCGCGAGCGGGCCGGCCCAGGCAGACGGCGACCTGTGCGGCACGGTGCTGTGCTGCACAGGGTAAAGGGCGGGGAAACGTATCGAACGCGCCGGTCAGCGCGAGGGCGAACGCGAATTCCGGGCGGGCGCGGGAGCCTTGGCGGGGGCGGACGGCCCTGACGCGGGCGGCTTGCCGGCCAGGGGCGGCGCCGAGGCGGGCGGCTTGACCGAAGGCGGCAGGATCTGCACGAAGACCTCGCCGTCGCGCATCATGCCCAGTTCGCCGCGGGCACGCTCTTCGATGGCTTCCGTGCCGCTGCGCAGGTCGCGGACTTCCGCGTCCAGCGCGGCGTTGCGCGTACGCAGGCCCTCGTTGACCTCGCGCTGGTCGGCCACCTTGCGCTGCAGGTCCCAGACGGTCAGCCACCCGCCCTTGCCGAGCCAGAGCGGGTACTGGATCAGGGCCAGCAGAACCACCAATACCAGGAACAGCAGGCGCATCGCGCTGGAGCCTCGGGTTGGCGGCCGGGCCAGGCCCGGCCGGCGCCTGTCAGCGCAGGTTGTAGAACGCGTCGCGACCGGGATAGTGCGCGACCTCGGCCAGTTCTTCCTCGATGCGGAGCAATTGGTTGTACTTGGCCGTGCGATCGGAACGCGACAGCGAACCGGTCTTGATCTGCATGGCGTTGGTGGCCACGGCGATATCGGCGATGGTGGAATCTTCCGTTTCGCCGGACCGATGCGAGACCACCGCGGTATAGCCGGCGCGCTTGGCCATCTCGATCGCGGCGAAGGTTTCGGTCAGCGTGCCGATCTGGTTGATCTTGATCAGGATCGAATTGGCCACCCCCCGCTCGATGCCCTGCTTGAGAATGCGGGTATTGGTCACGAACAGGTCGTCGCCCACCAACTGGACCTTGCCGCCCAACTGGTCGGTCAGGAGCTTCCACCCTTCCCAGTCATTCTCGGCCATGCCGTCCTCGATCGAGATGATCGGGTACTTGTCGCACCAGGTGGCCAGCAGGTTGGCCAGTTCCTGGGACGACAGGGACACGTTGCCTTCGCCGGCCAGGTGGTACTTGCCGTCGCGGTAGAACTCCGAACTGGCGCAGTCCAGGCCCAGGGCGATCTGCGAGCCGGCTTCGTAGCCGGCTTCGCCGATGGCGCGCAGGATGAGCTGGATGGCCGCCTCATGGTTGGCCACGTTGGGCGCGAAGCCGCCCTCGTCGCCCACCGCGGTGGACATGCCCTGCCCGTTGATGAGCTTCTTGAGGGCATGGAAGACCTCCGCGCCCATGCGCAGGGCCTCGCGAAAGGTCGACGCGCCCAGCGGCAGGATCATGAATTCCTGCATGTCCAGGGTGTTGTTGGCATGCGCGCCGCCGTTGATGACGTTCATCATGGGCACCGGCATGCTCATGGGACCGCTGCCGCCGAAATAGCGGTAGAGCGACAGGCCGGATTCGTCCGCCGCGGCGCGGGCCACCGCCATGCTGGCCGCCAGGATCGCGTTGGCGCCCAGGCGCTCCTTGCTCTCGGTGCCGTCGAGGTCGATCAGGGTACGGTCGACGAAGGTCTGCTCCTGCGCGTCCAGCCCCATCAGGGCCTCGGAGATCTCGGTGTTCAGGTTCTCGACCGCGCGCAGCACGCCCTTGCCCAGGTAGCGGCCCTTGTCGTCGTCGCGCAGCTCGATGGCCTCGCGCTCGCCGGTCGATGCGCCCGAGGGCACGGCGGCGCGCCCCATGGCGCCCGATTCGAGCAGGACGTCGCATTCGACGGTGGGATTGCCGCGCGAATCCAGGATCTCGCGGCCGATGATGTCGACGATAGCACTCATGGTCTCAGACCCCTTGAACGATGAACATATTCATGACGGCGGCGCCGGCGCGGGCGTTGCGGGCGCGGCGATACTGCGCGGAATCGTAGAAGGCCTGGGCGGCGGCCATGCTGGGAAATTCCATGATCACGGTGCGTCCGGGCTCGCGGCCCTCGAGCCGCCGCGCGTCGCCGCCGCGCACCAGCACCTTGGCGTCATAGGCACGCATGGCCAGCGTGGACAGGCGCTTGTAGTCTTCGTACTGATGAGGATGGGTCACCGTCACGTCGGCAATGATGTAGGCGCTCATGCGATTCCTTCAGGTAAATTGGTTTTCGACGAATCCGTTGCGCTTGGTCACCCGATCGAGCTCGACCAGCGACTCCAGCAGTTGCTCCATGCGGGCCAGGGGCACGGCATTGGGTCCGTCGGACAGGGCCTGCGCCGGCACGGGGTGCGTTTCCATGAACAGTCCCGACACGCCCACGGCGACCGCCGCCCGCGCCAGGACCGGCACGAACTCGCGCTGCCCCCCCGAGCTGGTGCCCTGCCCGCCGGGCAACTGCACCGAATGCGTGGCGTCGAAGACCACCGGACAGCCGGTTTCGCGCATGATGGCCAGCGCGCGCATGTCCGAAATCAGGTTGTTGTACCCGAACGAGGCGCCGCGCTCGCACACCATGATCGTGTCTTCCTGGATGCCGGCCTCGCGGGCGGCGGCGCGGGCCTTTTCCGCCACCTGCAGCATATCGTGGGGCGCCAGGAACTGGCCCTTCTTGATATTGACCGGCTTGCCGCTGGCCGCGCAGGCGCGGATGAAATCGGTCTGGCGGCACAGGAAGGCGGGGGTCTGGAGCACGTCGACCACCGCCGCCACGGCATCCACCTGGGTGATGTCATGCACGTCCGTCAGGACCGGCACGCCGAGCCCGGCGCGCACGTCGGCCAGGATGGCCAGGCCTTCGTCCATGCCCGGGCCGCGATAGGACTTGCCCGAACTGCGGTTGGCCTTGTCGTAGGAGCTCTTGTACACGAAGGGGATGCCCAGCCGGCCGGTGATCTCCTTGAGCTTGCCGGCGGTATCGAAGGCCATTTCGCGCGACTCGATCACGCACGGTCCCGCGATCAGGAAGAACGGATGCTCCAGTCCGACGGGAAACCCGCAGAGATTCATTGAGACTCCTTGCGGCGGGCCTGGTTGGCCAGCGCCGCGTGGATATAGCTGGTGAACAGCGGATGGCCGTCGCGCGGCGTGGACGTGAATTCCGGGTGGAACTGCACGCCCACGAACCACGGGTGATCCGGCAGTTCCATCATTTCGGGCAGGTTCTCGGTCGGCGTGCGGGCGGTGATGGCCATGCCGGCGTCTTCGAGGCGGGGCACGTAGACATTGTTGACCTCGTAGCGGTGGCGATGGCGCTCGTTGACCTCGTCGCCGTAGATCTGGTGCGCGCGCGTGCCGGGCTTGACCGGGCAGCGTTGCGCGCCCTTGCGCATGGTGCCGCCCAGGTCGGAGCTTTCGTCGCGCGTCTCGACGCGGCCTTCGCGATCCATCCATTCGGTGATCAGGGCCACCACGGGATGCGGCGTGCTGGGATCGAACTCGGTGCTGTTGGCGCCGCCCAGCCCGGCCACGTGCCGCGCGAACTCGATCACGGCCAGTTGCATGCCCAGGCAGATTCCCAGGTAGGGCACGCCGTGCTCGCGGGCGTAGCGGATGGCGGCGATCTTGCCTTCCGTGCCCCTGCGCCCGAAGCCGCCGGGCACCAGGATGGCGTCCAGGTGCGCCAATTGGTCGGTGCCCCGGGTCTCGATGTCCTCCGAGTCGATGTATTCGACGCTCACCTTAGAGCGGGTATGGATGCCGGCATGCACCAGGGCTTCGGTGAGCGACTTGTACGACTCGGTCAGGTCGACATACTTGCCGACCATGCCGATGCGGACTTCGTGCTCGGGATTCTCGAGCGATTCCACCAGGCCGTCCCACATGGACAGGTCGGCCGGCGCCGGGCTCAGCCCCAGCGCGTCGCACACCAGGTTGTCCAGCCCCTGCTTGTGCAGCATGGAGGGAATCTTGTAGATGGAGTCGACGTCCCACACCGAGATCACGGCGTCCAGCGGGACGTTGGAGAACAGCGAGATCTTGGCGCGCTCGTCTTCCGGAATCGGCCGGTCGGCGCGGCACAGCAGGGCGTCGGGATAGATGCCGATCTCGCGCAGCTTCTGGACAGAGTGCTGCGTAGGCTTGGTCTTGAGTTCGCCCGCCGAGGCGATGAACGGCACCAGGGTCAGGTGCACGAAGGCGGCGTTATTGCGGCCCAGGCGCAGGCTCATCTGGCGCGCGGCCTCCAGGAAGGGCAGCGACTCGATGTCGCCCACCGTGCCGCCGATCTCGACGATGGCGACGTCGGTCGCGCCGGGACCCGCCGAGTCGGCCCCGCGCGCGATGAAGTCCTGGATTTCGTTGGTGATGTGCGGGATGACCTGCACCGTCTTGCCGAGGTAATCGCCGCGGCGCTCCTTGCGCAGGACCGACTCGTAGATCTGCCCGGTCGTGAAGTTGTTGACCTTGCGCATGCGCGACGATATGAAGCGCTCGTAGTGGCCGAGGTCGAGGTCGGTTTCGGCGCCGTCTTCGGTGACGAAGACCTCGCCATGCTGGAACGGGCTCATGGTGCCCGGATCGACGTTGATATAGGGATCGAGCTTGAGCAGAGTGACCTGCAGGCCGCGCGATTCCAGGATCGCAGCGAGAGACGCGGCAGCGATGCCCTTGCCCAGGGAAGACACCACGCCGCCGGTGACAAATACAAACTTGGTCATCGTCAATAGCGCCCGGGCGACCGGGCGCGTGCGGGAAATTTGGATTATAGCCGGGCGATCGGCGTCGAAAAGACGCCGAACTGTATCGGAACGTCAGGGTAAGCGGCGCCCGGGCGGCGGGGCGCAGGGGGCGCCGCCCGCGCGGCGCCCGCCCCGGCGCGGGCCGTCAGGCGACGGCCGAAAGGTCCAGCCTGGCCTGGGTCTTGGACTTGATCTCGTCCACCGTGACGCCCGGCGCCATCTCGACGACCTTGAGGCCCTTGCCGGTCACTTCCATGACGCACAGGTCGGTGATGATGAGGTCCACCACGCCGACGCCGGTCAGCGGCAGCGTGCAGGCCGGCAGCAGCTTGATGTCCTGGGTGCCGTCCTTCTTGCGGGCCACGTGGTCCATGAGGATGACGACGCGCCCCACCCCCGCCACCAGGTCCATGGCGCCGCCCATGCCCTTGACCATCTTGCCCGGGATCATCCAGTTTGCCAGGTCGCCGGTCTCGGACACCTGCATGGCGCCCAGGATCGCCAGGTTGATCTTGCCGCCGCGGATCATGGCGAACGAGTCGGCCGACGAGAAGATCGACGAGCCCGGCAGCGTGGTGACCGTCTGCTTGCCGGCGTTGATCATGTCGGGATCGACCTCGTCTTCGGTGGGAAACGGTCCTATGCCCAGCAGGCCGTTCTCGGATTGCAGCCAGACTTCCACGCCCTTGGGCACGTGATTGGCCACCAGGGTCGGCATGCCGATGCCCAGGTTCACGTAGAAGCCGTCCTGCAGTTCGCGCGCCGCGCGCGCGGCCATTTCGTCTCGGGTCCAAGCCATGGTCGTTCTCCTTACGCGGGACGGGTGGTGCGCTGCTCGATCCGCTTTTCCGGATTGGCATTGAGCACGATCCGGTGCACGTAGATGCCGGGCAGGTGGATCGCGTCGGGATCCAGTTCGCCCACCTCGACGATTTTCTCGACTTCGGCCACGGTCAGCTTGCCGGCCATGGCGACATTGGGGTTGAAGTTGCGGGCCGTCTTGCGAAAGACCAGGTTGCCCGAACGGTCGGCGACATCGGCCTTGACCAGGGATACGTCGGACACCAGCGAGTGCTCCATGACGTATTTCTCGCCGTTGAATTCGCGGATTTCCTTGCCTTCCGCGACCAGGGTGCCGACGCCCGTGCGCGTGAAGAAGGCCGGGATGCCCGCGCCGCCGGCGCGCAGCTTCTCGGCCAGCGTCCCTTGCGGGGTGAACTCGAGCTCCAGTTCGCCGGACAGGAATTGGCGTTCGAACTCCTTGTTCTCGCCCACGTAGGAGGAAATCATCTTGCGGACCTGGCGCGTCGCCAGCAACTGGCCCAGGCCGAAGCCGTCCACCCCGGCGTTGTTGCTGATGCAGGTCAGGTCCTTGACGCCGGAATCACGCAGCGCCGCGATCAATGCCTCCGGGATGCCGCACAGGCCGAAACCGCCTACCGCGATGGTCTGGCCATCGCGGACCACTCCTGCCAGCGCCTCGGCCGCGCTTGCATAAACCTTGTTCATGTTCACCGCTCCTTTGAAGATAGACGGGCGCCCGCGCCAGCAGGCGCCCCGCATTCGTCCTGCGGACCGCAACACCGAGTACGGATTGTAAACACGCCAGCACCGCTCGCCGCGGCCGGCCCGGTCGATTTCACTGGGCGGATCAGCCCGCCCCGGGCGCCAGCACGCGGGCGAAGCTGGCGAGGACTGCCGCGGGCCAGGGCTCGGCCCGGTTGTTCGCGTAGTCCAGCCAGACCAGCACATTGCGGCCACGGGCGTAGGGCCCCGCGTCGTCGCCCTCGCGCTCGAGCAGCATGTCGAAATCCATGCTGGAGCGGCCGATGCGCGTCAGGCGGTGCGTGACCACCACGTCGGCCGGATAGGTCAACGGCCGGATGAAGTCGCAGGAGGCATGGGCCAGGATCGGCCCCGTCTCGGCGGGCACCCGCAGGCCGAGCGCATAGAGAATGCGCATCCGGGCCTCTTCCATGAGCCGGAAGTAGACCGTGTTGTTCAGGTGGTTCAGGGCGTCGCAATCGCCCCAGCGCAGCGGCAGCGTGACGCGGTGGGTGGCGCCCGGGGCGGGCGGGCCCGGGATCGGGGTCGTCGGATTCACGTCCTGGAGCTCCTGCGAAAGCGTTGCACGCCGCGCCGCCGGCAACGGGAGGTGCAATACAATCGGCCATGATACGCCTGCCACATGGGGGAAAAGAGGCAATGTCGGAACGCGAATCGATGGAATACGATGTGGTGGTGGTCGGAGGCGGCCCCGGCGGGCTGGCCGCGGCCATCCGCCTGAAGCAGCTGGCCGCCGAGCGCGACCGCGAAATCAGCGTGTGCGTGCTGGAAAAAGGCAGCGAGCTGGGCGCCCATACGCTTTCGGGCGCGGTGGTCGACCCGCAGGCCCTGACCGAACTGATCCCCGACTGGAAGGAAAAAGGCGCGCCGCTGGACACGCCGGTCACCGAAGACCGCTTCCTGTTCCTGACGCGCGGCGGCGCCCGCGCCACGCCGAACTGGCTGCTGCCGGCCTGTTTCCAGAACCACGGCAATTACATCGTGCGGCTGGGCTACCTGGTGCGCTGGATGGGCGAACAGGCCGAAGCCCTGGGCGTGGACATCTTCCCCGGCTTCGCCGCCACCGAGATCCTGTACGACGAACAGGGCGCCGTGCGCGGCGTGGCCACCGGCGACATGGGCGTGACCCGCAGCGGCGAGCATTCCGCCCACTACCAGCCCGGCATGGAGCTGCATGCCCGCTACACCGTATTCGCCGAAGGCTCGCGCGGCCAGTTGGGCCGCCAATTGATGGAGCGCTTCGGCCTGCAAAAGGGCAGCGATCCGCAGGGCTACGCCATCGGCATCAAGGAATTGTGGGAAGTCGATCCGGCGCAGGCGCGTCCCGGCCTGGTCATGCATACCGCCGGCTGGCCGCTGGACGCCGACACGTACGGCGGCTCCTTCCTGTACCACCTGAAGGACAACCTGGTGGCCGTCGGCATGGTGATCGGCCTGGACTATGCCAATCCGTGGCTCGCGCCCTTCGAGGAATTCCAGCGCTACAAGACGCACCCGGCCATCCGCGGCATTTTCGAGGGCGGCAAGCGGCTGGCCTACGGCGCCCGCTCGATCACCGCCGGCGGCCTCCTGGCCCTGCCGGAACTGGCCTTCCCCGGGGGGGTCATGGTCGGCTGCGAAGCGGGCTTTCTCAATGCCTCGCGCATCAAGGGCAGCCACGCCGCCATCAAGACCGGCGCCCTGGCGGCCGAAGCGGCCTTCGACGCCCTGGCGGCCGACCGCTCGCGAGATACCCTGGACGCCTATCCGGCCGCGTTCCGCGCTTCCTGGCTGTACGAGGAACTGAACAAGGCGCGCAATTTCAAGCAGTGGTTCAAGAAGGGCCAGACCGTCGGCACGCTGATGACCGGTATCGAGCAATGGCTGCTCAAGGGCAGGTTCCCGTGGACGATCCACCGCAACAAGCCCGACCACGCCTGCCTGCAGCCGGCGTCGGAGTGCGCGCGGATCGACTATCCCAAGCCGGACGGCAAGCTGACGTTCGACCGCCTGAGTTCCGTCTTCATTTCCAACACCAACCACGAAGAAGACGAGCCGGTCCACCTGACGCTCAAGGATCCGTCGATCCCGGTGGCCGTCAATCTCGCCAGGTACGGCGGACCCGAGGCCCGCTACTGTCCGGCCGGCGTATACGAATTCGTCAAGGACGACCACGGCGCCGACCGCCTGCAGATCAACGCCCAGAACTGCGTGCACTGCAAGACCTGCGACATCAAGGATCCCACGCAGAACATCGTGTGGGTCGCGCCCCAGGGCGGCGAAGGGCCGGTCTACAACGGCTTGTAGCAAGCGCGCGCGCCGGACCGGCGCCGGCCGGCCGGCCGTTCGCGTCGCGCGAACGGCTCGCGGGCCGCGCCTACACCGACTTCGACAACTGCTCCAGGATGGCCGGGTTCTCCAGCGTGGAGACGTCCTGCGTGATCTGCTCGCCCTTGGCCACGACCCGCAGCAGGCGGCGCATGATCTTGCCGGAACGGGTCTTGGGCAGGTTGTCCCCGAAGCGGATGTCGCGCGGCTTGGCGATGGGACCGATCTCGCGCGCCACCCAGTCGCGCAGCTGGGACGCGATGGCCGCCGCCTCGTCGCCTTCCGGCCGTGCCCGCTTGAGCACCACGAAGGCCACCACGGCCTCGCCGGTGGTGTCGTCGGGCCGCCCCACCACCGCGGCTTCGGCCACGAGCTCATGGGCGACCAGCGCGGATTCGACCTCCATGGTGCCCAGTCGGTGGCCCGACACGTTCAGGACGTCGTCGATACGGCCCATGATCCAGAAATAGCCGTCGGTGTCACGCTGCGCGCCGTCGCCGGCCAGGTAGTAGCCGCGCAACTCCGGCGGAAAGTAGCTCTTCTTGAAGCGCTCGGGATCGCCCCAGATCGTGCGGATCATGGCGGGCCATGGCCGCTTGATCACCAGGAAGCCGCCGTTGCCGGGCGCCACGTCGCCGCCGGCCTCGTCCACGACGGCCGCCTCGATGCCGGGCAGGGGCAGCGTGCAGGAGCCCGGCTTGAGCGGCGTCGCGCCGGGCAGCGGCGTGATCATGTGGCCGCCGGTCTCGGTCTGCCACCAGGTGTCGACGACGGGACAGCGTTCGCCGCCGACATTGGTGTAGTACCACATCCAGGCTTCCGGATTGATCGGTTCGCCCACGGTGCCGATCAGCCGCAGGCTCGACAGGTCGTACTTGCGCGGGTGGTTCGGGGGGCTGGCTTCCGCCGCCTTGATCAGCGAACGGATGGCGGTCGGCGCGGTGTAGAACACGCTCACCTTGTGGCGCGCGATCATGTCCCAGAAGCGGCCGGCGTCGGGATAGGTGGGCACGCCTTCGAACACGATCTGGGTCAGCCCGGCGGCCAGCGGCCCGTAGGTGATGTAGGTATGGCCCGTCACCCAGCCCACGTCTGCCGTGCACCAGTAGACGTCGGTCGGCTTGGCGTCGAAGACCCACTTGACGGTGAGCAGCGCCCACAGCAGGAAGCCGGCCGAGGAATGCTGCACGCCCTTCGGCTTGCCGGTCGAGCCCGACGTATACAGGATGAACAGCGGGTGCTCGGCGTTGACCGGCACGGGGTCGCAGGTATCGGGCTGGCCGTCCTGGACCTCGTGCATCCAGAGGTCGCGGCCCTCGTTCCAATCGACCTTGCCGCCGGTGCGGCGATAGACGATCACCTTGCGCACGGCGTCGCAGCCGCCCAGCGCGAAGGCTTCGTCGACGGCGGCCTTGAGGGGGATCTGCTTGCCGCCGCGCATCTGTTCGTCGGCCGTCAGGACCAGGGACGCGCCGACGTCGACGATGCGCTCCTGCAGGCTCTTGGCCGAGAACCCCCCGAACACCACGGAATGGATGACGCCCAGCCGCGCGCAGGCCAGCATGGCGGCGACGGCCTCGATCGACATGGGCATGTAGATGATGGCGCGGTCGCCGTGCTGGTAGCCGAGCTGCCTGATGCCGCCGGCCAGCCGGCAGACCCGCGCGTGCAGCTCGCGGTAGGTGACCGGGGTCACCTTGCCGTCGTCCGCCTCGAAGATGATGGCGGTCTTGTCGGCGTTGCCGTTGGCCAGGTGCACGTCCAGGCAGTTGGCCGAGACGTTCAGCTCGCCGTCGCCGTACCAGCGATAGAAGGGAGCCTCGGATTCGTCCAGGACCTGGGTGAACGGCTTGGTCCATTGCAGGTTCTCGCGCGCCAGCCTCGCCCAGAATCCCTCGAAGTCGCGTCCGGCTTCGTCGCACAACGCCCGGTAGGCATCCATGCCGGAAATGGCGGCCCCTTCGACGGCCCGCGCCGGCGGCGGGAACACCCGCTTTTCCACGAGTACGGATTCGATGACGTTGGACATGTGAGTCTCCTTTTGACCGAATGAGGGAGCCGGCCGCCGGCCGTTATCCTGTTTTTAGCGCATTCGCGGGGCCGCCGGCGCCCGGCGCGGCGCCGGCTTCGCGCTGGGCCAGGCCGCGCGCCATGTCGACGCGCCCCAGCAGCGCCAGGCCGCCCACGAAGAAAATGCCCGTGACCAGGATGGCGAGCCGGTGATTGCCGTCCGAGATCCAGGTGACGATACCGTAGGTCAGCGGCCCCACGACCGCCGCCAGTTGCATGGCGAAGGTCCAGAGCGCGAAGAATTCGGCCAGCCGTCCGTGCGGGGCCAGCGCGCCGGTCATGGCGCGTCCCGCGCTCTGGCTCGTGCCCATGCACAGCCCGGCCAGCAGGGCCGCGACCCAGAACACCTGCACCGTCACGGCCGCATAGGCGGTCAGCACCATGACAATCCAGCCCGCGAGCGTCATGGCCAGGGCCTTGCGATGGCCCAGCCGGTCCTGCACGTGGCCGAAGGAAAAGGCGCCCGCAGCCGCGGCGATGTTGACCACGAACACCAGCAGCATGATGTGCGGCATGTCGAAGCCCATGACCTGCTGGGCATATACCGCGGCCAGCGTGATCACCACCGCGATGCCGGCCTGGTAGCAGGCGCCGCACATGAGCAGGCGGCGGAATTCGGGAAAATGGCTGCCGGTATCGCGCCAGGAACGGGCCAGGCGCTGCAGCATGCCGGTGGCCGACAGCGCGACCGGATGCGGCCGGGCGCGCTCGCCCAGCATCAGGAAGGACGGCAGGGCCGCCACGGCGAAGATGCCGGCGGTCAGCGCCATGACCCAGGGCACATAATCGGCCGCGCCCAGTCCGGCGGCCTCGCCGCCGCGCACCACCCACAGGGACAGCGCCAGCGTCAGCATGCCGCCGAAATAACCGCAACCCCAGCCCCACCCGGAAACCCGGCCCAGCGCATCCGGGGCCGCCAGTTCCGGCAGGAATGCGGCGACGGTCGACTCGCCCACGCTGTAGCAGTAATTGGAAACGGCGATCACCGCCAGGGCCAGCCAGACGTCGCCCGGCCCCACGCGCGACAGCAGCAGGGTGGCGGCCACGCAGCCCACCGTGCTGGTGAACAGCAGGCGGCGCTTGGCGGCGCGGGCGTCGGCGCGCGCCCCCAGGGTCGGCATGGTCAGCATGACGCCCAGGTAGGACACCGACAGCGCCGCCGTCCAGGCCAGGGTGGCCCAGTCGGCGCCCGCCGCCACCACGCCGACGAAATAGGCGCTGAAGACGGTGGTCAGGACCACCGTCGTGTAGCCGGAATTGGCGAAGTCGTACATGGCCCAGGCCCAGACTTCGCGCTTGCGCACGCCCGGGTTCAGGCTGGACGCCCGCGCCCGCCGTCCGGGGACGGCCAGGGCGCCCGCGTCCGGTTCCCGGCCGGCGTCCCGTGTCATGCGCCCAGCGTGGCGATGCCCGCCTGCGCGATCTGGGCGTCCTCGCTCGATTTGACGCCGGACACGCCCACCGCGCCCACCACCTGGCCGTCGACGACGATGGGCACACCGCCTTCGAGCATGCCCTCGATCAGCGGCGCCGAGAGAAAGGCGTAGCGGCCATTGTTGATGACGTCTTCGTAGCCCTTGGACTCGCGCCGGCCCAGCGCCGCGGTCTTGGCCTTGGCCGGCGCGATGTGCGCCGAGATCGGCGCGGCGTCGTCCAGGCGCAGCATGCCGAGCGGATGGCCGCCGTCGTCGACGACGGCGATCGTGACCGCCCAGCGGTTGCCTTTGGCGCAGGTCTCGGCGCCCGCCAGGATTTTCTTGACGTCCTCGGCGGACAGCACGGCTTTGGTCTTCATAAGGATTCCTTGATCTGTTCTAGTGCGGTTGGGTCTTCGATCGTGGCCAGGTCGCCGGGATCGCGGCCTTCGCAGACCGCCACGATCGCCCGGCGCAGCACCTTGCCGGAACGGGTCTTGGGCAAGGCGTCGACGAAGCGGATGCGCGCCGGCCGCGCCACCGCGCCCAACTGTTCCTCCACCATGCGCATGATATCGCCTTCGAGCGCCAAGGCGGCCTTCGGCTCCCGGACGGCGGCCGGATCCCTGAGCACCGCGAACGCCAGGGCCACCTGTCCCTTGAGGCTGTCGGCCGCGCCGACCACGGCGCATTCGGCCACGCCGGGGTGGCTGCTGACCACTTCTTCGATTTCGCGCGTGCCCAGCCGGTGCCCGGCGACGTTGATGACGTCGTCCGTGCGTCCCAGGATGAACCAGTAGCCGTCGCCGTCCACCTGCCCCCAGTCGAAGGTGGAATAGATTTCGCGCCCCGGGATGGCCCCGAAGTAGGTCTGCACGAAGCGCGCGTCGTCGCCCCAGATGGTGGTCATGGCGCCGGGCGGCAGGGGCGGCACCAGGGCCACCACGCCCTTCTGCCCCGGCCCGAGATCCTCGCCCGTATGCTCGCTGACGATGCGGGCGTCGAAACCGTAGACCGGGAAGGACGGGCTGCCGTAGCGGAGGGGCAGCGCTTCGACGCCGGGCTGGGCCGAGAGGATCGGCCAGCCGGTCTCGGTCTGCCAGTAGTTGTCGATCACCGGCTTGTCCAGGCTCCGGGACAGCCATTGGGCCGTGGGTTCGTCCAGCGGCTCGCCGGCCAGGTAGACCGCGCGCAGCGAGGACAGGTCGTGCCGGCGCAGCAGCGCCGGATCCTGCCGCTTGAGTATCCGCACCGCGGTCGGCGCCGAGAACAGGGTGTTCACCCGGAACCGCTCGACCAGCTTCCAGAGGATCGCGCCGTCCGGCCGCACCGGGGTGCCTTCGTACATGATCGTGGCCTGGCCGCCGATCAGCGGACCGTAGACGATATAGGAATGGCCGACCACCCAGCCGATGTCGCTGGTGCAGAAATAGGTCTCGCCCGGCTTGCCGCCGAACAGGTACCCCATGGATGCGGCCAGCGCCACCGCATAGCCTCCGGTATCGCGCTGCACGCCCTTGGGCCGTCCGGTCGTGCCGGACGTGTACAGGATATAGCTGGGATGCCCGGACTCCACCCATTCGACCGGCACTTCGGCGCCCGCATGGCGCCGGCGCAGCCTGGCGTAATCCAGGTCGCGCCCCGCCACCGGCTCGAACGGCGCCAGGCCCCGGTCGCACAGGATCACGGCCTGCGGCGGGTGCCGGCACAAGCCCAGGGCCTTGTCGAGCAAGGGCTTGTAGGGCATGACCTTGCCGCCGCGGGAACCGGCGTCGGCCGAGACCACGACCTTGGGCTCGGCGTCGTCGATGCGCTGCGCCAGGTTGACCGAGGCGAAACCGCCGAACACCACGGAGTGCACGGCGCCCAGGCGGGCACAGGCCAGCATCATGAAGGCGGCTTCCGGGATCATGGGCATGTACAACAGCACCCGGTCGCCCCGCCCCACCCCCTGCTCGCACAGCATGGCGGCCGCGACATTGACCTCGCGGTGCAGGTCGGCGCGGGTGTAGATCCGCTCCTGCCCGACCTCGGTCGACACCCAGATCAGCGCGGGCTGGTCGGCCTGCTCCGGCAGCCAGCGGTCGACGGCGTTGTGGCAGAGGTTGGTCAGCCCTCCGGGAAACCAGTGGGCGAAGGGAGGCCGGGAGAAATCCAGCACCTGGTCGAACGGCCGTTGCCAATGGATGCACTCGGCTTCCTGCCGCCAGAACGCGTCCCGGTCCTGCAAGGAACGCCGGTGGAAATCGCGGGTCGTGGCCATCCCTGTCTCCTTTGCCGTTTTTGCTGTCGTGCGCAGTTTCACTGGCAAAGCTTGCACCAGGCTTGCACCGGCCGCCAGCCGGCAGACCCCCTATCGCGCACCGGCGGCGACCGGAAAATCGTTCGATCCGGATGCATCAGGCAACAAACCTTTGCTAGAATCGACGCATATTTTGCCTATAACTCCCTGATTCGGCTGTCGATTCCGACAATAAGGCACTGCCCGCATGAATTTTGACGCCGTCTTTCACCTGTGCGCATCGTTCGCCGGCCGCCCCCGGCGGGCCGGTCCGCGCCTGGTGATCGCGGCGCTCTGCGCGACGCTGGCCGGCTGCGCCGGCACCCCGCCCGAACGCCATGCCGCCAACGATCTGCCGGATTGGGTGGCCAACGACCCCGACCCCATCGGCGCCCTGATCCTGCGCGGCCAGAAGCGGCAGGCCTCGCTGGCGCCCGCCACGCCGCGCGGCGGCGCCATGCGCGACGGCGACCTGGCCGACGAAGCCTTGAGCTATCTGGGCATACGGTATCGCTGGGGCGGCGACGACCCCCGCGACGGATTCGATTGCAGCGGGCTGGTGGCTTATGCCGCCCGGCACTCTCTGGGACTCAAGCTGCCGCGCAGCGCCGCGGACATCGCGCAGTTGGGGGCGCCGGTGGCGCGCAGCGAACTGCAGGCCGGCGACCTGGTGTTCTTCAATACTCTGGGCCGCCGGTATTCGCACGTAGGCATCTACGTGGGAGACGAGCGCTTCGTCCACGCTCCCAGCACCGGCGGCGTGGTGCGCATCGAGCGCATGAGCGTGCGCTACTGGGCCAAGCGCTACAACGGCGCACGCCGGCTGGACGCCAGCCAGGTGGCGGCGCGCTGAACCGCGGCGACGCTGCCTACGCCTTCAGACGGAACACAAACCGCTCTGGCGCAGGGCCTGCTGCATGCTGCATACCGACCGCCGGCAGGCCACCACCCGTACGCCCGCGCGCTGCGCGGCCTGGCGGAAGGTCTTCATGACGTTGTGACCCAGGAAATCGGTCAGGAGGATCACCAGTTGCGTGCCCGAAGGCAACTGCGGGGTTTTCTTCTGGTGCGAAGGATCGCGGCCGCTGATATGGTGCGTGATCGCGATATTGTGCCCCTTGAGCAGGTCGGGAATGTTTCCGAGCCGGTCGGCCCCTACTACGACTGCGCTCAATGCCTGTGCCATGATGCCCTCGTTGGGTCGTTGCGACAGACATAATGATAATGATTCCCGTTTGAATATCAACGGGAAATAGGATTAATTCTCATTTAAATTTATCAATCGGCAGGTCCGGGCGATAGCTCGGGGGACGACCGGCGCCGCCGCGTCAGAGCGGGGTGCCGCCCTGCACCGCGTCCAGCACGACCTCGCGGGTCAGCGTGGGCGCCAGCATCTCCAGGAAGGTATAGACATAGTCGCGCAGGAAGACGCCCTGCTTGACCCCCACCCGCGTGGTGTGGGTGCCGAACAGGCGCCCGGCGGGCAGTCCCACCAGGCCGGTATCGCGCCGCGGATCGTAGGCCACGCCCGCGATGATGCCGATGCCCAGCCCCACGTCGACATAGGTCTTGATGACGTCGGCATCGATGGCCTCGAGCACGATGTCGGGGTGGATGCCCTGGTCGGAGAAAGCCTGGTCGATGGCGGGACGGCCGGCGAAGGAGCGGTCGTAGGTGACGATGGAATATTCGGCCAGCTGGGCCAGCGACAGTTTCCTGGCCGCGCTGGAAGTCAGGTCGGCCAGCGGATGGTCGGGCCGCACCACCACCGTATGCTCCCAGGTGTAGCACGGCAGGGTCGCGAGACCCGGGGTCAGCGCCAGCGACTCGGTCGCGATGGCCAGGTCGGCCTGCTCATGCAGCACCATCTCGGCCAGTTGCGTGGGGCTGCCTTCGGCCAGCGACAGGTGCACCTTGGGAAACTGCTTGCGGAACGCCGGGATGACGCGCGGCAGCAGGTAGCGCGCCTGCGTGTGCGTGCAGGCGATCACCAGGCCGCCCTCGTCGCGGCGGGCGTACTCGTCGCTGACCTTCTTGAGGTTGTCGACCTCGCGCATGATGCGGTCGATGACTTGCGACACCGCCTGGCCGGGCTTGGTCAGGCCCTTGATGCGCTTGCCATGGCGCTCGAAGACCTTGAGGCCCAGCTCGTCCTCGAACTCGATGATCGCCTTGGACACCCCGGGTTGCGAGGTATAGAGCATGCGCGCCGCCTCGGTGAGGTTGAAATCGCGGCGGATGGTTTCCCGCACGAAGCGGAATTGCTGGAGGTTCATGGCAGGTCCCGAAAGAGGGGGCCATTATAGTAATAAAAGAAGGCTTGTATATTACTTTTAAAAATAAGCTTGTAACCCCGGAACCCCTGCCCGGAAGCGCATGCCCCCGCCGCTCGATACCCCCGCAGAGACCGCCTTCCGTTCAGGCGATCTCGGCTGGCTCGAGCCGGGCCGCGGCGGCATGCTCGCCCCACTCCGCGACGAAGGTATCGCGAAATGCCCGCAACCACTGCACGCGGGCTTCGCCCAGGCGGCGCGCGGTTTCCGTCTGCATGGTGGCGGGCAGGCCCGCCAGCTTGCGTTCGATATGGTCGAGCGCATAGGCCTGGTCGTCCAGCGGCCGGCCGCGGGCCAGCGGATCGGCCGGATGCGCGAAAGCGGAACCCATGCGGCCGGCCGTATAGAAAAGGCGCGCCAGTCCGATCGCGCCCAGCGCGTCCAGCCGGTCGGCGTCCTGCACGATGCGGGCTTCGAGCGTGCGCGGCGCGATGCCGGCCGAATGGCTGTGGGCCTCGATGGCATGGCACACGGCGTCGAGCCGATCGGCCGGGAAGCCCTCTTCGGCCAGCCGGCGCCGCGCCAGCGCGGCGGCCAGGCGCGACGCCTGTCCCCGTTCCGGGTGGTTCTTGGGCAGATTGACCAGGTCGTGCAGATAGCAGGCCGCCTGCACGACCAGTACGTCGGCCTCCGGATGCTCGGCCAGCAGCCTGCAGGCCAGGCGCCAGACGCGATGCAGGTGATTGAGGTCGTGCGCGCCGTCGTCGGCGGCCTGTTCGGTGGCGATGGCAATCAGGCGGGAAGACCAGGGGGATAAGATCGACGACATGCGCGGCTCGGGAAAGCGTGGACGGGCGACCTCGTGCATGACATGCAGGCAAACGCTCGTGACTGGATGAATATACAGCCCCAGAGCCTGCCGGACAAGCCAGCCCTTACCCCCCGGATCCCTTATTCAGGGTTTTCCCTGGGTCCTGCCATGTCGAAACCGGCATGGCCGGGTCGTCGTAGAGATACATCCGCCACTTGAAAGGAGAATCCATCATGGCAACCGGAACCGTCCGCCTGCATCGCGTCCTGGCCGCGCCGCCGGAACGCGTCTATCGAGCCTTCCTGGAACCCGACGCGATCGCCAAATGGCTGCCGCCCAACGGCTTCACCTGCCTGGTCGATCACATGGATGCCAAGGTCGGGGGCACCTTCAGGATGTCCTTCCGCAACTTCGGGACCGGCAACGGCCATTCCTTCGGCGGCGAATATCTCGAACTGGTGCCGAACGAAAAGATCCGCTACACGGATCGCTTCGACGATCCCGGCCTGCCCGGCGAGATGCGGGTCGCGGTCTCGCTGCGGAAGGTGTCGTGCGGCACCGAGGTCGATATCGTGCAGGAAGGGGTGCCCGAGATCATACCCGTGGAGATGTGCTATCTCGGCTGGCAGGAGTCGCTCGACCAGTTGACGAGGCTGGTCCTGCCCGAGATTCCCGACTGACGGCACGGCTACTTCATGGCGATGGTGGTGTTGACGCCCCGGCCGTGCGCCGACCAGCGCGCGGTCACCGTCTTGGTCTGCGTCCAGAACTGGACCGCCTGCTTGCCGTTGGGCCCGAGGTCGCCCAGCTTGGAGCCGCGCGACCCGGTGAAGCTGAACCACGCGACGGGCACCGGGATCGGAATGTTGATGCCCACCTGGCCGACGTCGATATTGTTCTGGAAATAGCGGGCGGCGCCGCCGTCCTGGGTGAACAGCGCCACACCGTTGCCGTTGGGGTTGTCGTTGATGAATGCGACGGCCTCTTCCAGCGTGTCGACGCAGACCACGCCCAGCACCGGACCGAAAATTTCCTCGCGGTAGATGTCCATGTCCGCCCTGACGCCCGCGAACACCGTGGGGCCGACGAAATTGCCCTGCTCATAGCCCGGGACGGTGCAGCCGCGGCCGTCGAGCAGCAGTTCCGCGCCTTCGTCCACGCCTCGCTGGATCAGGCCCTCGACCCGTTCGCGGGCGCCGGCCGAGACCAGCGGCCCGACGTCGGCGTCGCGGTCGACGCCGGCATTGACCTTGAGCTTGCGCGCCCGTTCCACGAACTCGGGCAGCCACTCGCGCGCCGCGCCGACCAGCACTCCGACCGAGGCCGCCATGCAACGCTGGCCCGCCGCGCCGAAGGCGGCGCCGACCAGTTGGTTCAAGGCGACTTCGCGATCGGCGTCGGGCAGGATCACGCAGTGGTTCTTGGCGCCCATCATGGCCTGGCAGCGCTTGCCCGCCTGCGAGGCGCGGCGATAGATCTCGGTGCCCACGCGGGTCGAGCCGATGAAGGACACGGCCTTGATGTCCGGATGCTCGCACAGGCTGTTGGCGATGTCCGGCCCGCCATGCACCACGTTGAGCACGCCGGGCGGCAGGCCGGCCTCCAGCGCGAGCCGGGCCAGGAACAGCGTGGAGCTGGGATCCTGTTCGGAAGGCTTGAGCACGAAGGTGTTGCCGCAGGACACGGCGATCGGAAACATGAAGCACGGCAGCATCACCGGGAAATTGAACGCCGTGATGCCGGCGCATACCCCCAGCGGCTGGACCAGCGTGTAGACGTCGATGCCGCCCGCCGCGTTCTCGGCGTATTCGCCCAGTTGCAGGCTGGCGATGGCGCAGGCGTGCTCGACGACCTCGAGCCCGCGCCCCACCTCGCCTTCGGCGTCGGGCAGCGTCTTGCCGTGCTCGCGCGTGATCATCTCGGCCAGCGTGCCGGTGTGCTCGCGCAGCAGTTGCTGGAATTTCAGCATGACCCGCATGCGCGCGCCCTGCCCGGCGTTGCGCCAGGACTGGAAGGCGCGGCGCGAGTCGGCCACGGCGCGATCCAGCTCGGCGGGAGTGGCGAAGGGCACCCGGGCCACGACTTCCTGGGTGGCGGGGTTGACGACGTCGCGCCATTCCCGGGTTTCGGACTGCACCAGCTCGCCGCCGATCAGCAGCGGCAGACGGACGATTTCGGACATTGTTCTGCTCCTCCAAGGGCGTGGCGAAGGCAGCCTTGCCTTCGCTCGGACAAAGCCAGTGTAGTTGTGTGAAAATACCCAAATCAATGCATTGATTGCACATTGATTGTGCAATCATGCACAACATGCAGCCGCCCGCCAGTGGCATCGCATCGAAAGGAACCGCCGCCATGCTCGACTGGGACAGCCTGCGCTATTTCCTGGAAGTCGCCCGCACCCAGCGCGCCAGCGCCGCCGCCCGTCGCCTGGGGGTCGAGCACACGACCGTCGCGCGCCGCATCCGGGCGCTGGAAAGCGAACTCGACGTCCTGCTGTTCGAAAAATCGCGCGGCGCGGGCTTCGTGCTCACCGACGACGGCCAGCGCCTGTTCGTGCACGCGGAACAGATGGAAAGCACGGTGCAGACCGCGAGCGAACTGCTCTCGGGCGTCGGCCAGCGCCTGTCGGGCCATGTGCGCATCGGCGCCACCGAAGGCTTCGGCAGCTATGTGCTGATGCCGCTGGCCGCCGATTTCCAGCGCCGCTATCCTCACATCACGCTGGACATCCTGCCGGTGCCGCGCTTCGTCAGCCTGTCCAAGCGCGAGGCCGACCTGGCCATCACCATCGAACGCCCGCAGCGCGGACCCTATGTGTGCAGCAAGCTGACGGACTACACGCTGCGGCTCTACGGCACGCCCGGCTACCTGGCCTCCCGCCCGCCCATCCGCACGGCGCAGGACCTGGCCTCGCACAGCTTCATCGGCTACGTCGACGAACTGCTCTTCAGCGAACGGCTGCGCTACCTCGAGGATTTGCTGCCCGACAGCCGCGTGGTCCTGCGCAGCACCAGCGTGATCGCCCAATACCACGCGGCGCTGCAGGGCAATTCGCTGGCGATCCTGCCCTGCTTCATCGCGGCGCAGGATGGCCGGCTGCGGCCGGTCCTGGAAGACGAGATCGCGATCACCCGCAGCTTCTGGATGTATTGCCACGAGGATCTGCGGCGCCTGAAGCGCGTCACGGCCCTGTGGGACTTCCTGCGGCGTTCGGTCGAGCACAACGCCGGCCTGCTGGCCGGCACCCGCGACGCCATGCGCTACCTGCCTTGACGCCGGGGGGGACGCCCGCCCCGGCTCAAACCGCCGGCTTGGGATCGGGCGGGGCCTTGACCCGCAGGCGCCGGTACAGGAGATAGGCGCTGAGCAGGGCGAACGCGGCATGGACGGCCCAGACACCGATCCCGAAGGGCAGCTTGCCGCCGCCGATCCAGCCGCGCGAGAGGTTGATCAGGTTCATGTAGAGCAGGCCGATCAGGCCGGCGATCAACAGGTCGCCGGACCGCCCCAGGCGCGGATTGACCGCCCCCAGGGGGATCGCGAGCAAGGCCAGGTTCAGGGCCGCCAGCGGCAGCGCCAGCCGCCACATGATCTGCCCGCGCGCGCTGTTGGTGTCGTCGGCGAACAGTTGCATGGTCGGGCGCGCCTTGCTCACCCGCTCGGCCGCCGCCCGCGCCTCGGCCAGCGGATCCCCGCCCTTGCTTTCCAGCCGCACGCCGTAGCGGTCGAAGTCGGCCAGGCGGAACTCCGGCGACCCCGGCTTGAGATCGTAGCGATGGCCCGTGCCCAGGACCAGGAAGCGATCGCCGTTCTTCATGTTCTCGATGCGCGCATTGGCTGCGGTCACCACACTCAGCCATTCCGGTTCGATGGCGCGCACGAATACGTTGCCGAGCTCGTCGCCGGCCACCGTCGGATCCTCGGCGAAGAAGACACGCTCGCCGTCGCCCGCTTCGACGAACTGGCCCGCCGATACCTTGGACAGATCGGAACGCTGCTCGTAGCGCTCGCGGTATTCGGCGATCTGGCGATAGGCCCAGGGCGAAGCCATCAGGGTCAGGATCGCGATCAGGATCGCCACCGGCACGGCGCAGCGCAGCACCGGACGCAGCCAGTCGACCAGCGACAGGCCGCTGGCGAACCAGACCACCATCTCGGATTCGCGATAGTTGCGGGTCACCGTGGTCAGCACGGCGATGAACAGCGACACCGACAGGATCACCGGCAAGGCGGTGATGGTCGAGAAGGTGGCCAGCCCGAGCACGACGTCGGCGCCGATGGAGCCGCCCGCCGCTTCGCCCAGCAGCCGTACCAGCAGCACGCTGAGCCAGACGATGACCAGGGTGGAGAAAACCACGCCGGCGTGACTGGTGATCTCGGCGACGACGGAGCGCTTGAATAGTGACATGAGGGAATATGCGGGATAATCGACGGCATCTATCGACGCACACGGGGAAACCCTCATGGAATTTAGCACACAGGCCACCTCCTCTTTGCATCAGATCAAGGCGGCCGCGCTCGCCGTCGGGGTGTACTCCGACGGCACGCTGTCGCCGGCGGCCGATGTCATCGACCGCGCCGCCTCCGGCGCGGTGCGGACGACCGTCAAGAGCGAGTTCCGCGCCGCGCCGGGCGGCACGCTGGTCCTGCGCAACCTGGACGGCGTCTCGGCCCAGCGGGTGGTGCTGGTCGGGCTCGGCAAGCAGGCCGAATATTCCGCCAAGGTCCACGCGCGCGCCGAGCAGGCGTTCGCCGCGGCCTGCGTCCAGGCGCGCGTGGCGGAAGCGGTCAGCACGCTGGCGGCCAATCCCTGCGGGGACACGACCATCCGGATGCGGGCGCGCAATGCGGCCATCGCCGCCGGCCAGGCGGCCTACCATTACGACGCCCCCTTCGGCCGCGCCGACCGGGACGCCCGCCCCCGCCTGCGCAAGCTGGTGCTGGCCGTCGCGCGCTCCGAAGCCGCGCAGGCCCAGCACGGCCTGCGCGAAGGCGGCGCCATCGCCAATGGCATGGACCTGGCCCGCACGCTGGGCAATCTGCCGGGCAATGTCTGCACCCCTGCCTATCTGGGCGAAACCGCCCGCAAGCTGGCGCGCGAATTCAAGACGCTCAAGGCCGAGGTGCTCGAGCGCAAGCAGATCGAGGCCTTGAAGATGGGCGCCTTCCTGTCGGTGGCGCGCGGCTCGGACGAACCTCCGCGCTTCATCGTGCTGCGGCATACCGCGCCCAAGGCGGCGTCCGGCCGCGGCGCCAAGGCGCGCGGCCCCATCGTGCTGGTCGGCAAGGGCATCACCTTCGATTCGGGCGGCATCTCGATCAAGCCCGCGGCCACCATGGACGAAATGAAATACGACATGTGCGGCGCGGCCAGCGTGCTGGGCGCCCTGCGCGCCGCGGCGGAGCTGGAACTGCCGGTCGACGTGATCGGCCTGATTCCTTCCTGCGAAAACCTGCCCAGCGGCCGCGCCAACAAGCCGGGCGACGTGGTCACCAGCATGTCGGGCCAGACCATCGAGATCCTGAACACCGACGCCGAAGGCCGGCTGATCCTGTGCGACGCCCTGACCTACGCCGAGCGCTTCAAGCCTGCCGCCGTGATCGACATCGCCACGCTGACCGGCGCCTGCGTGGTGGCGCTGGGCCATGTCAACAGCGGCCTGTTCTCGCCCGACGACGCGCTGGCCGACGCGCTGCTCGCGGCCGGCCGCGACACGCTCGACCCGGCCTGGCGCATGCCGCTGGAAGACGCCTACCAGGAGCAGCTCAAGTCCAATTTCGCCGACATGGCCAACATCGGCGGCCCGCCGGCCGGCGCGGTCGCCGCGGCCTGCTTCCTGTCGCGCTACGCCACGGCCTATCGCTGGGCGCACCTGGACATCGCGGGCACGGCCTGGAAGGGCGGACGCGACAAGGGCGGCACCGGACGCCCCGTGCCGCTGCTGGTCGGCTATCTGCTGGCCCAGGCCTGAACTCCCATGGCGCGGGTCGACTTCGCCTTCGGCGCGCCGGACCGCTTGCGCACCGCCTGCCAGGCGGCGCGCAAGCGCTACCTGGCGGGGCAGCGGGTGGTCGTCTACTGCTCGGATCCGGGCCGGCTCAAGGCCTTCGACAACATGCTGTGGGCGTTCGACGACACCTCCTTCGTGCCGCACGTACTCGCCAGCGATGCGCTCGCCGCCTCCACGCCCGTGGTGCTCACCGCCTCGCCGCCCGACGCCGCGCGCCAGGCCATGGGCGGGGAGACGCAGGACGCGCCCTGGCTGTTGAACCTGGACGACCGCTGCCCGCCCATGGCCGAATCCTTCGAACGCGTCATGGAGATCGTCTCCGACGATCCGGCGGACCGCGAGGCCGCGCGCCAGCGCTGGCGCGCCTACCAGGAAGGCGGCCACGCGCTCCAGGCGCACGACCTCAAGCGCCGCCCGGCCGCCTCTTGATTCGTCCCGACAGGAGCCCGATATGTCCGATACCCGACACGATCCCGGCATCCCCACCCTCTCCGTGCGGGCCGAAGCGCCCAACGAGCCGCCGGTCCTGACCCAGGTGATCGAGCGCGCGCCCGCTCGCGAACGCGCCCAGGTCCTGGAGGCCATGCGGCGGGCAATCGACGAGGCCGTGCGCGAGGCGGTGGACGAGGCCGCGCTGGACTTGCGCCAGCGCCTGGAACGGGAAATCCCCGCCCTCGTGGAACGCATCCTGCGGGAACATGGAGACAATTTGGGCTCGACCCCGTGAAATTCAGGGAACTGTCAGGTATGCTTGCTGTCTGAACCTGGCAACGGCCCTTTCGCCTTACGCACCGAGGAGTCCTCATGAACGAATACCGTCCCTCCCCCTTGGCCCGGACCGGTCCCTATGCCGGCGCGCCGGGCGCGGTGGCGCGCAACCGTGTGCTGCGCAATACCTACTGGCTGCTGGCCCTGTCGCTGATCCCGACTGTCCTGGGCGCGGCGCTGGGCCTGACCACCGGCATCCACCAGGCCATGGGCGCGAGCCCGGGCCTGAGCACCATCATTTTCCTGGCAGGCGCCTTCGGCCTGATGTTCGCCATCGAGCGCAACAAGGAAAGCTCGCTGGGCGTCGGGCTGCTGCTGCTCTTCACCTTCTTCATGGGTGTCATGCTGTCGCGGCTGCTCGGCTTCGTGCTGGGCATGGGCAACGGTTCGCAACTGGTCATGACGGCGTTCGGCGGCACGGCGATCGTTTTCGGGACCATGGCCACCCTCTCGACCACGATCAAGCGCGACCTGTCCGGGATGCAGAAATGGCTGTTCACCGGCGCCATCGTGATCCTGGTGGCGGCGCTGGCCAACATCTTCCTGCAAATGCCGGCGCTGATGCTGACCGTCTCGGTCCTGGCCATCGTCATTTTCTCGGCCTTCATGCTGGTCGACCTGCAGCGCGTGGTCAACGGCGGCGAAACCAACTACGTGTCCGCCACCCTGGCGATCTACCTGGACGTCTACAACGTCTTCGCCAACCTCTTGATGCTGCTGGGCATATTCGGCGGCGACCGCGAATAGACCCCGCCACTTCCCTGCAAAGCCCGCCACGGCGGGCTTTTTTTCGTGCCGGGCGGACGCGGTGGTTCCCGCGGCCCCGCCTTCGCCATGCCGCTTTCTGTTGCCTACTGAAAAAAATGCAAACTCAGGATGTTCACGGTTTCACGTTACATTTCGCCGCGCGCAGCGCGGCGCCCGGCTCCCTGCTCTGTTCCGGGCAGGCGACAAGTCTGGCTCCGGCCTTCGCTCGCGCCCCGCCACGCCGAGTTTTGTCCCCATGGAAAGAGGAAAACGCATGAAGAAGAAGGTCCTGTGCGCCACGCTGGCCGCCCCCCTGCTGCTGGCCGGTTGTAACAACATGAATCCCGACGGCCTGATGTCGGCGGGGACGGACATGTTCAAGGCCGCCACGCTGTCGGACGCCGACATCGTCCAGTTGTCCGAGGCCGCCTGCGCCCAGAGCGACCAGCAGGAAAAGGTCGCCAGCTCCAAGAGCAAGTACACCGTGCGCCTGAACCGCGTCATGCGCGCCTTCGGCACCGAAACGCTGAACGGCCGGAAGGTCGACTACAAGGTCTACATCACGCAGGACGTCAATGCCTGGGCCATGGGCAACGGTTGTGTCCGGGTCTACAGTGGCCTGATGGACATGATGAACGACGACGAACTGCGCGGCGTGATCGGCCACGAGATGGGCCACGTCGCCCTGGGACACTCCAAGAAAGCCATGCAGACGGCCTACGCGGTGAGCGCCGCCCGCTCTGCCGCCGCGTCGTCGGGCAATGGCGTCGTAGCCTCGTTGAGCGCGTCGCAAGTCGGCGACATGACCGAGAAATTCATCAACGCGCAGTTCTCGCAATCGCAGGAAACCGCCGCCGACGACTATTCGTTCGACCTGCTCACCGAGAAAAGGCTCAACCGCAAGGGCCTGGTCACCGCCTTCCAGAAGCTGGCCAAGCTCGACGGCGGCCAGAGCAGCATGTTCAGCTCGCACCCGTCCTCGCCGGAACGCGCCGCGCACATGCAGGAACGCCTGGGCGACGCCAGCCGCTGAGCGCTGCGGCCGCCGGCCGGGCCGGCGGCCCGCGTCAATAGCGCTGCAGGTCCAGCAGCACCTTGCGGGTGGCCAGCGGCCGGCCTTCGAGGTGCTCCGCCAGTCTTTCCCGCAGGGCCGTGCGCAGGCCCGGCTCCTGCGCCGGATCGTCGAAATCCGGCTCCGGCTCGCCGGAGCCGTAGCCCGTTTCCTGCAGCAGGGTCCATTCGAACCGCCGCAGCGCGCCGGCGGCGCGGTCGCCCGCCGCCAGCCGCGCCAGGGCGCGTTCGTAGGCGTCGAACAGGCCGGGGTGGGCATCTTCGCGCGGCAATAGCCGCAGCAGGAGTTCGTTCATGTACCAGGCCGACATGAGGCCCGCGCCGCCCAGGGCATGGATGCCGGCGCACTCGGCCCGTGTCAGCGTCTTGACCTCGCCGCCGCCGCTCCAGGACAGCAGCAGGGGCTGGAAGGCCGACAGCGCGGGCCGCAGCACCGAATACGGCCGCTTGGCTCCTTTGGCGACCAGCGCCAGGCTGCCGTGGTCGCGCGAGAACACCTGGACGATGAGCGACGTCTCGCGCCATGCCGTCGCATGCAGCATATAGCCGAGGTTGTCCTGGACGCGCTGCGCCCGTCTACTCATAGCCCAGTTCGCGCAAGGCCCCTTCGCGCTCGGACCAGCCCTTGCGCACCTTGACGTACACCTCCAGGTGCACGGGCTTGTCGAGCAGGCGGGCGATCTCCTGCCGCGCCTCGGTGGCGATGCGCTTCATGTGCGCGCCCCCGGCGCCCAACAGAATGGGCCGGTGGCTTTCGCGCTCGACGACCACGCAGGCGGCGATGCGCGCCCCCTTGTCGTGCTCTTCCCATTGCTCGATCACGACGGTGCAGCCGTAGGGCAGCTCGTCGCCGACCAGGCGGAAGATCTTCTCGCGCACCAGTTCGGCCGCGATGAAACGCATGGGCCGGTCGGTCAGCGTATCGGCCTCGAACATGGGCTCGCCTTCCGGCAGGCGGTCGGCGATCTCCGCCAGCAGTTGGTCCAGTTGCCGGCCCTTGGCGGCGCTGACCGGCACCACCGCGCCGAACGGATGCTGCGCGACGATGCTGGCCACGTAAGGAAACAGGTCGTCGCGCCGCTTGAGCATGTCGATCTTGTTTACCGCCAGGATGGTGCGCTCCGGGGCGGGCAGCAGCGGCAGCAGTTGCGCATCGCCCGCCGACCACTTGCCGGCCTCGACCACATGGACGACCACGTCGACATCGGCCAGGGCCTGGGTGACCACCCGGTTCATCATGCGATTCATGGCCCCGCCGTGGCGGGTCTGGAAGCCGGGCGTGTCGACGAACACGAATTGCTCGGAATCGCGCGTAAGCACCCCATGGATGCGGTGGCGCGTGGTCTGCGCCTTGCGCGAGACGATCGAGACCTTGCTGCCGATCAGCGCATTGGTGAGCGTCGACTTGCCCACGTTGGGACGGCCGACGACCGCCACGAAACCGCAGCGAAACGCCGTCATTTGACTTCCTGGGCGACCGCGACGGGCAAGGTCAACTGGGCGACCTTGCGACCCTTGGTGGAGCGGCGCTTGGGCGCCGCCGGGCTGGCGGCCAGGGCGGCGTCCAGCGCCAGCTTGGCGGCCGATTGCTCGGCCGCGCGGCGGCTCGCGCCCGCCGCCACGACCTTGATTTCGAGCGCGGGAATCGCGCATTCGACCTCGAACTGCTGGCTGTGGGCCGCGCCATGCGTGGCCACCACGGTGTATCCGGGCAGCGCCAGCTTGCGGCCCTGCAGGAATTCCTGCAGCAGCGTCTTGGCGTCCTTGCCCAGGGTCTTGGGATCGACGCCGGCCAGCACGGGCTGGTAGAGCTTGGCGATGACCCGCCGCGCGGCGTCGAAGCCGGCGTCCAGGAAGACCGCGCCGAGGATGGCCTCCAGCGTGTCGGCCAGGATGGAAGGCCGCCGGAAGCCGCCGCTCTTGAGTTCGCCCTCGCCCAGGCGCAGGTACTGGGACAGGTCCAGCTTTTGCGCGATATCGGCCAGCGACGCCTGCTTGACCAGGTTGGCCCGCAGGCGGGACAGGTCGCCTTCGTCGATGCGGGCGTAGCGCTCGAACAGCATGGCGGCCACGACGAAATTCAGCACTGCGTCGCCCAGGAACTCCAGCCGCTCGTTGTGGCGCGCCCCGTGGCTGCGATGCGTGAGAGCCTGTTCAAGCAGGGCGGCATCGCCGAAGCGGTGATCGAGGCGGGTTTCGAGCGTGGCGAGCGACATCGTTATTTGAAACGGCCTATGCGGCTCAGATCACCGAAATTCATCCAGATGAAGAAAGCTTTCCCCACGATATTACCGTCCGGAACGAATCCCCAATAGCGGCTGTCCAGGCTATTGTCGCGATTGTCTCCCATGGCGAAATAATTGCCGGGTGGGACCTTGCAGCGGATCCCGTTGCGCAGGTATTCGCAGCTATCCCGGTAGGGGTAGGCCCAGATAGGCCCTATTTCCTGCGATCTTCGCTCATCCAGCAATATATTGTGCTCAACGTCGCCCAACTGCTCCTTGTAGCTGGCGGTGTAGGTAACGCGGTCGGGCTCGAAATAATCCCCGTCGCGCGCATGCGACACCTGCTTCCCGTTGACGTACAGCTTCTGGTCGACATAGGTGATTTCGTCGCCCGGCAGGCCCACGACCCGCTTGATGTAGTCGGTCTTGGGATCCACGGGGTAGCGGAAGACCATGACGTCGCCGCGCCGGGGCGAGCCCGTGTCGATCACCTTGACGTCGAGCACGGGCAGCCGTATGCCGTAAGAAAACTTGTTGACCAGGATCAGGTCGCCGGCCTGCAAGGTCGGCAGCATGGAGCCCGACGGAATCCGGAAAGGCTCGACGACGAACGACCGGAGCACGAAGACGAACAGGATCACCGGAAAGAAGCTGACCGCGTATTCGACCCACCAGGGGATCCGGCCGGCCGTGGCGCGCGCCTCCTGGCGCCGGCGCTCGGCTTCCGGCGGATCCACGCCCTCCAGGCCCGGCTCCAGGGCGACCAGCGCGCGCTGCACGCGCTCGCGCCGCGCCGGCCGCAGCCGGGCCACGTCGAACACCCACACGACGCCGGTCACCACCAGCAGTACGAACAGTATCAGGGCGAAATTCCAGCTCATCGTTGCCACACCTTTATTTGTCTTCGACTTGCAGAATGGCCAGGAACGCCTCCTGGGGGATCTCCACGCTGCCCACCTGCTTCATGCGCTTCTTGCCGGCCTTCTGCTTTTCGAGCAGCTTTTTCTTGCGCGTGATGTCGCCGCCGTAGCATTTGGCCAGCACGTTCTTGCGCAGCGCCTTGACGTTCTCGCGGGCGATGATTTCGGCGCCGATGGCGGCCTGGATGGCGACGTCGAACATCTGGCGCGGGATCAGGCTGCGCATGCGCGAGACGACCTCGCGGGCCCGGTAGCGGGCATTGGAGCGGTGCACGATCATGGACAGCGCGTCGACCCGGTCGCTGTTTATCAGGAGATCCACCTTGACCACGTCGGCCGAACGATACTCGACGAATTCGTAGTCCATGGAGGCATATCCGCGCGACACCGACTTGAGCTTGTCGAAGAAGTCGAGCACGATCTCGGCCAGCGGGATCTCGTAGACCAGATGCACCTGGCGGCCGTGGTAGCTCAGGTTGATCTGCAGCCCCCGCTTGTTGTTGCACAGGGTCATGACCGGCCCCACGTATTCCTGGGGCATGAACAGCGTGACCTTGACGATGGGCTCGCGGATGTCGGCGATCTTGCCCACCTCCGGCATGCGCGACGGGCTTTCGATCATGGAAACCGTCCCGTCGCGCTGCTCGACCTCGTACACCACCGAAGGCGCGGTGGTGATGATGTCCATGTCGAACTCGCGCTCCAGGCGCTCCTGCACGATTTCCATGTGCAGCATGCCCAGGAAGCCGCAGCGGAAACCGAAGCCCAGCGCCTGGGACACTTCCGGCTCGAACATCAGGGCGGCGTCGTTGAGCTTGAGCTTTTCGAGCGAGTCGCGCAATTGGTCGTACTCGCTGCTTTCGACCGGATACAGGCCGGCGAACACCTGCGGCTTGACCTCTTTGAAGCCGGGCAGCGGCTGCGCGGCCGCCTTGCCGGCCAGCGTGAGGGTGTCGCCGACCTTGGCGTGCTCCAGCTCCTTGATGCCGGCGATGACGAACCCCACGTCGCCGGCCGAGAGCTCCGGGCGCTGCTGGGACTTGGGCGTGAACACGCCCACCTGTTCGCACAGATGGGTGGCGCCGGCGGCCATCAGCAGGATCTTGTCCTTGGGGCGCAAGGTGCCGTTGACCAGGCGCACCAGCATGACCACGCCGACGTAGTTGTCGAACCAGGAATCGATGATCAGGGCCTGCAGCGGCGCCTGCGGGTCGCCCTCGGGCGCCGGCACGCGCTCGACGATGGCTTCCAGGATCTCGTCGATGCCCATGCCCGACTTGGCGCTGGCCAGGATGGCCTGCGAGGCGTCGATGCCGATGACGTCCTCGATTTCCGCGCGGGCGGTCTCGGGATCGGCCTGCGGCAGGTCCATTTTTTTCAGCACGGGCATGACTTCCACGCCCAGTTCGATCGCGGTGTAACAGTTGGCCACCGTCTGGGCCTCGACGCCCTGGGAGGCGTCGACCACCAGGAGGGCTCCCTCGCACGCCGACAGCGAGCGGCTGACTTCGTACGAGAAATCCACGTGCCCCGGGGTGTCGATCAGGTTCAGGGCGTAGGTCCGGCCGTCGCGCGCCCGGTACTGCAGCGCGGCGGTCTGGGCCTTGATCGTGATGCCCCGCTCGCGCTCGATCTCCATGGAGTCCAGCACCTGGGCGGACATTTCGCGGTCGGCCAGGCCGCCACAGCGCTGGATCAAGCGATCGGCGAGCGTCGATTTGCCGTGATCGATGTGGGCAATGATGGAAAAGTTGCGGATATGCTGCATAAGGCCGGACAGGAAAAAGCGGGAGGTCGCCGTGCAGTCCCGCAGCCGGGATCGCTCAAAAGCGAGGGGGCGCCTAGCGCCCCCTCTTCGTGGCAACCAGCCATTTTAGCCGGTCTTGGCGCTATTTGGTCGGCTTGACCGTGACCCACTGGGTCTGGTCGCCGCGGCGCACCAGCAGGGCCGCCGCCCGGGATTTGTCCAGCTTGGACACGATCTTGGCGAAATCGTCGGGGCCTTCGACGCCCTGGTTGCCCACCGCCAGCACGATGTCGCCCTGCTCGAGGCCCGCCGAAGCCGCGGGGCCCTCGACGCCCTGCACCAGCACACCGCCCTTGATGCGCAGCTCGCGCTGGGTATCTGCCGGCACCGGCGCGACGTGCAGGCCCAGCGCGTTGCCGGCGGGGGCCTTGGGCTGCCCGTGCGGCCCGCCGGCCACGGTGGCCTCGGCCTTGAGTTCGTCGACCTTGACATCCAGGGTCAGGGTCTTGCCCATGCGCCAGACCTGCAGGTCGGCCTTGGTGCCGGGGCGGGTCTCGCCCACGATGCGCGGCAGGTCGGACCAGCGGGCGATGTCATGGTCGTTGAACTTGAGGATCACGTCGCCCGGCTTGACGCCCGCGCTCTCGGCCGGCCCGCCGGCCTCGACGCTGCTGACCAGGGCGCCTTCGGCCTTGGGCAGGCCCAGCGCGTCGGCCACGTCCTTGCCGACCTCGCCGATCTGCACGCCGATGCGGCCGCGGGTGACCTTGCCGGTGGCGCGCAACTGGTCGACCACCCGCATGGCCTCGTCGATGGGGATGGCCAGCGAAATGCCCATGAAGCCGCCGCTGCGCGAAATGATCTGGGAATTGATGCCCACCACCTGGCCCTGCAGGTTCAGCAAGGGACCGCCCGAATTGCCCGGGTTGACGGCGACGTCGGTCTGGATGAACGGCAGGTACTCGCCCGTATCCCGGCCGATGGCGCTGACGATGCCGGCGGTGACCGTGGAATCCAGCCCGAACGGCGAGCCGATGGCCAGCACCCACTGTCCCTTTTTCAGGAGACGCGGGTCGCTCACCGGCAGGGTCGTCATGCCCTTGGCGTCGATCTTGATCAGGGCCACGTCGGTACGCTCGTCGGTGCCGATCACCTTGGCCTTGAATTCGCGGCCGTCGGTCAGGGTGACGTAGATATCGGTGGCGTCGCTCACCACGTGGTTGTTGGTGAGGATGTAGCCGTCCTGCGAGATGAAGAAGCCCGAGCCCACGCCGCGCGGCACCACCCGCTCTTCGGGCGTCTTGCGCGGTCCGCGGGGGCTGCCCTGGCCGCCGGGAGGCGGCTGCATGCCGGGCGGCTGGAAGTCCGGGCCGAAAAACCAGCGGAACAGCTCGTAGGGATCGCCGCCGCCGCCCGGGCCCATGCCGCGCACCGGCACGGTTTCCGTGGTGCGGATATTGACGACGGCCGCCTCGGTCTTCTCGACGATGGACGTGAAATCGGGCAGTCCCGCCGGCGCCTGGGCCTGCGCGGCAGGCAGGGAACCGGCCACCAGGATTACCGCGGCCATCAGGCTCAGCAGCCAGCGCTGGAATGCATTGCGGTTCGATACAGACAGGGATCGCATAAAAGAAAGCTCCGTTAAAACCCGCCCCGTTAACTTGCTCATGTTCTTATCGGGCACCCGCCAGCGGCACGTATTCCGTGGATTCGGCCAGCTGCTTCAGCGTGGCCACCGGCACTTCGCCCAGCACGGTCACCCAGTAGTCGGCGATGCGCGCGCCGTAGAGGTTGATCGCCCCCCGCCGCGCCGCGCCGCGCGGCTGGTAGTCGGACCGGGCGCTGTCGTAGGGTTCGATGAAGACGGAAATCGCGGCCAGCCCGTCGGACAGCACGAGCTGGTTCACCGGCTTGTGGCGCGCCATGGTGCGCGAGACCTGCATGACCTGGACGAACCCGGGAGGCGCGGGCACGCGCCAGCCGCTGGCGGCGAGGTCCACCGGCTTCATGTCGGGTTCCTGCACTTTCCAGTCGCGGGTCTTCCAGCTGGAAACCAGTTGCGCGGGCTGCACGTCGGCGCCCAGTTGCAGCGAGGTGAAGGCCACCTGCTCGACCACGGCGCCCGTCCGGGCCACGGTCTGGGCCTTGAGCAGCAGGCTGGTCTCGGAATCGGCGCACAGGCGGTAGCCGTAGCGGTGCTCGTCGCGGGGCTCGATGTGCACCACGCGGCATTCGCGGCCGGCCACCCGGTGCGGCGCTTCTTCGGTCTGGATATCGTAGTAGCGGGACAGCGCCTTGGGGTCGCCGAGCAGCAGCCCCGGGAAGCGGTCGCCGCGGCGCTGCTCCATGAGCACGGTCTTTTTCTCCGGGATCAGGCACTGGACTTCGTCGTTGTGGCGCAGGTATTCCCGGGGCTGGCCGTCGAGCACTTCGAGGCGTTCGCGCTCGCCGGTGCCGTCGATGACGTGGACCAGATGCGAGGACTGGATGAACTGCCCCTGCTGATACGTGAAGACGCCGCTGTAGTCGAGCTTGCGGGCGGCCTGCTGGATGCGCGCGAGCAGCACCACCGCGTCGTCCTGCGTGGGCGCCGGATCGGCGGCCAGGGCTCGCTGCTGGGCGGCCGCCATGCCGGCCAGCAGCGCCAGCACGGCCACACCGGCGCCGGGCCGCTGGGTCCGCCCCGCGCGGCCGACCACCGGCCAGCGCAATGTACCCGGCCTTGCCATCAGCGGGTCGCTCCGACGTCGAAGGAGACCTGCCGCACGGCGCTCGGGCCCGCCATCTGGCGGTGCGCCTCGAGATAGTCGCGCAGGGCCGGCGCGTCGGCGGCGCCGGCATCGGCCATGACCTGCACGTCGGAAGCGCCGTTCTGGCCGCCGGTGAAGTACGGCTTGGCCATCCAGACCACCGACGCCACGGCCGCGGCCACGGCCAGGCCCGACAGCCCGATCCTGAGCGGACGGCGACGCGGTGCCACGATGGTCATTTCGGATTCGACGGCCTGGGCGAGGCGTTCGCGGAAAGCGGGGGACGGCCCGCGGGCCAGTTCGGAATTGCGCAGGACGTCGCCGATCAGGTGATAGGTTTCCCAGGTCTCGCGTCCGGCCGGCGTCGACAGGTCGTCCGGCCACGCGCCCGGGGCTTCTCCGTCCATCCAGGCGGAAAGGGACTCTTCCCAGGGAGTCGGTTCGACCGTTTCGACGGGTGCGGATGCGGTTTGCATGACGTGCAACTCCTTACCAGCGGCGCTCGGCATCGGTGCCCAGCAATGGACGCAGACGGGTCGCGATGGCTTCGCGTGCGCGGAAAATGCGCGAGCGCACGGTGCCGATGGGGCAGCCCATGCTCAGAGCGATGTCTTCGTAACTCATACCTTCAATTTCGCGCAGCACGATGGCGGTGCGCAATTCTTCCGGCAGTTCCTGGATGGCCGCGTTGACCGTCAGGGCGATCTCGCGGCTGGCTGCCACCGATTCCGGCGTGCTGATGTCGGTTAGGTTATCGGTTTCGTTAAAAGTTTCACCGTCTTCCGTTTCGATCGCGTTCGGCGCGCTCGGGCGGCGCGCCGAGGACGCCAGCCAGTTGCGGGCGGTGTTGATGGCGATCCGGTACAGCCAGGTATAGAAGGCGCTTTCGCCCCGGAACTGGGGCAGCGCCCGGTAGGCCTTGATGAAGGCTTCCTGGGCGACGTCCTCGATTTCGGAAGGGTCGCGGATCATGCGGGCCAGCAGGCGCATGATCTTGCGCTGGTATTTCACGACCAGCAGATCGAAGGCTTTCTTGTCCCCGCGCTGCACACGGGCGACCAGTTCGGCGTCGACGTCGCGTTCGCTCACCGTGCCGCTCCCCTGCCGCGGCGCATGGGGACGGCGCTCATGCCCGCCCCCGGACCGGGGTCGGCGCCGGCCGTCCCATATGCCAGGACACCAGTCCGTTGAGCCGCCGCCAGGCATCGGGCGCCAGTCGGCCCCGCCAGAATGTAACCACGAGCGGCCGCTCGGCCTGGTCCGGCGCACGGCACAGGAAACGGGCCGTCAGCCAGGCCCCGCAACGCCAGACGCGCGCCAGGCGGGCCTCATGCCAGCCGGCAGCGTCCCTCAGCCGCCAGGGACCGGCGGCGCTCGCGTGCAATTCGAGAACCCCGGAGCCGCGTCCAAGCAGCCGCCGGACCAGGATGGTGACGGCCAGGGCCGCCCCGCAGACTGCAATGGCCGCCACAGGGCCCGCGGCCCGCCCGGCGGCCTGGGCGACGCACCCCGCGGCCGCGAATGCCGCGGCCCAGGCCGGCCAGCGCGCCAGGGCCGGCGCCGCCGGCCGGATCCGTATCGCCCAGCTCGAAGAGGCCGGCACGCTCAATTCAGACCTTGCGCACGGCCATGGAGCCGTTCGTGCCGCCGAAACCGAAGGAATTGGACAGCGCGACATCGATCTTCATGGGCCGGGCCTGGCCGGCGCAGTAATCCAGATCGCACTCCGGGTCCTGGTTGAAAATATTGATGGTGGGCGGGGAGATCTGGTGATGCACGGCCAGCGTGGTAAACACGGCCTCGATCCCGCCGGCCGCGCCAAGCAGGTGGCCGGTCATGGACTTGGTCGAATTGACCACCAGCTTGCGGGCATGGTCGCCGAAGGCCAGCTTCAGCGCCTCGGTCTCGTTCTTGTCGCCCAGGGGCGTCGACGTGCCGTGGGCGTTGACGTAGCTCACCTGCTCGGGGTTGATGCCGCCGTTGCGCAATGCATTGAGCACGCCCCGGCGCGGGCCGTCGCGGTCGGGCGCCGTGATGTGGTGCGCGTCCGAGCTCATGCCGTAGCCGGCGAGCTCGCCGTAGATGCGGGCGCCGCGGCGCTTGGCGTGCTCGTATTCCTCGAGGACCAGGACGCCTGCGCCCTCGCCCAGGACGAAGCCGTCGCGGTCGCGGTCCCAGGGACGCGAGGCCGTGGCGGGATCGTCGTTGCGGGTGGACAGCGCCCGCATGGCGGCGAAGCCGCCGATGCCCAGCGGCGAAACGGTGGATTCCGCTCCGCCGGCGACCATGACGTCGGCGTCGCCGTACTCGATCAGCCGCGCCGAATCCCCGATGCAGTGCAGGCCGGTGGTGCAGGCCGACACGACGGCGTAGCTCGGTCCCTTCATGCCGTACATGATGGACAACTGGCCGGAGATCAGGTTGATGAGCGAGGCAGGCACGAAGAACGGCGAAATGCGCCGCGGGCCGCGCTGCAGCAGTTCGGTCTGGGTTTCCTCGATGCGGGGCAGGCCGCCGATGCCGGACCCCACGATGACGCCGATGCGCTCGGCATTGGCTTCGGTGACGTCCAGGCCGCTGTCGCGCCAGGCCTGCATGCCCGCGGCCAGCCCGTAATGGATGAAGGTATCCATCTGGCGGGCTTCCTTGGCCGGGATGTACTCGGCAATGTCGAACCCCTTGACCTCGCCCGCGATATGGGTCGTGAGCGCCGAAGGATCGAAACGGGTGATGCGAGCGATGCCGGAACGTCCGTTGACGATATTGTCCCAGGCGCTCGCGACATCGTTGCCCACGGGGCTGACGATGCCGAGGCCGGTGATGACGACACGTCGCTTCACGGATGACTCCTAAATAACGAAAGAAAGGCGGCTCGGAACCGCGGTTCGCGCGGGCCGCGGGACTTGCCGGGGATCGCCCAGCCGTTCCCGCGCGCAGTCCGCGCGGCGTTTTCCTGAAACCGCCCCGATGTGCGGCCGTGCCTGGGCGCGGCCGGCAAGACAGGCAGAACGCGCTACTGCTTGGCGTGCGAGTTGATGTACTCGATCGCCTGTTGCACGGTGGTGATTTTTTCGGCCTCTTCGTCGGGGATCTCGGTTTCGAACTCGTCTTCGAGCGCCATGACCAGTTCGACCATGTCGAGCGAATCGGCACCGAGGTCGTCAAGGAAGGAAGATTCGTTCTTGATCTCGGCGTCGTTCACGCCGAGTTGTTCAGCGACGATCTTCTTGACGCGCTGTTCGATGCTTTCCATGCAGATCTCCAAATGGGAAAAATCCCGCGAATTATAGCCAAGCGCAAAATAAAGCAAATGCTGGCCATGACACAAATAAACATCGGACGCCGGGCCGGTGGACCGGCCTGCCTGCGCACGATGCCCCCTCGGGACACGCCCCCGCGAAACGGGTCCGCACTGCTGCCGCGAACGCCGCCCGGACGGTGGGCGATGGCCCTTATTGCATATACATCCCGCCGTTCACGTGCAAGGTCGTTCCGGTAATGTAACCCGCCTGCGGGCTGGCCAGAAAGGCCACCGCGTGCGCCACGTCGGCCGGCGCGCCCAGCCGTCCCAGCGGGATCTGTCCCAGCAGGGACGCCGTCTGGCCTTCATCCAGCGCCCGCGTCATGTCGGTCTCGATGAATCCCGGCGCCACGCAATTGACGGTGATGTTGCGGCTGCCCAGCTCGCGCGCCAGGGCGCGCGACATGCCGGCGACGCCTGCCTTGGCCGCCGCGTAGTTGGCCTGCCCGGCGTTGCCGCTGGCGCCCACCACCGACGTAATGTTGATGATACGGCCCCAGCGCGCTTTCATCATGCCGCGCAGCACCGCCCGCGACAGCCGGAACACCGCGGCCAGGTTGGTATCGATGACGGCGGACCAGTCATCGTCCTTCATGCGCATGGCCAGCGTGTCGCGCGTGATGCCCGCATTGTTGACCAGGATGTGCGGACCGCCTTCCTTGCCCAGTTCCGATACCAGCGCCTCGCAGGCGGCGGCGTCGGTCACGTCCAGCACCACCCCGCGCCCGCCTTGGGGAGCCAGGGCCTCGGACACGGACTGCGCGCCGGCGGCAGACGTGGCGGTGCCCACTACCGTGGCGCCGCGCACGGCCAGTTCATGGGCGATGGCCTTGCCGATACCGCGGGTGGCGCCGGTCACCAGCGCCAGTTTGCCTTGCAGTTCCATCGGGTTCCCCTCAGTTTCCCACCGCCGCCAGCGCCGCCTCGAGCGAGGCCGGATCGGAGATGGACATGCCGATCAGCTCGGCGTCGATGCGCTTGGTCAGGCCGGCGAGCACGCCTCCGGGCCCGCATTCGATAACGTGGGTGACGCCCCGGGCCTTCATGGCCCGCACCGTCTCGACCCAGCGTACGGGATGCCAGGCCTGGCGCACCAGGGCGTCGCGCACCGCGGCCGGGTCCTCCGGCGCGGCGACGTCGACGTTGTTGATCACCGGGATGCGCGGCGCGGCCACCTGGACATCGGCCAGCGCGCGCGCCAGCACGTCGGCGGCCGGGCGCAGCAGGCTGGAATGGAAAGGCGCCGAGACCGGCAGCGGCAGCGCGCGCCGGGCACCGGCGGCCTTGGCCGCCTGGCAGGCCCGCTCGACGGCCGCCTTGTGGCCGGCGATCACGACCTGGGCCGGCGCGTTGAAATTGACCGCCTCGACCGCTTCGCCCTGGGCGGCCTCTGCGCAAGCCTGGCGCACCGCGTCGTCGTCCAGGCCCAGGATGGCGGCCATGGCGCCGGTGCCGACCGGCACGGCTTGCTGCATGGCATCGGCCCGCACGCGCACCAGGCGCACGGCGTCTTCCAGCGCCAGGGCGCCCGCCGCAGCCAGGGCGGCGTACTCGCCCAGGCTATGGCCGGCCACCACGTCGGGCTCGCGGCCGCCGGCGGCGACCCAGGCGGCATGGACGGCCACGCCGGCGGTCAGCATGGCCGGCTGGGTATTGGTGGTGAGATTGAGCTGGTCCGCGGGTCCCCGGCCGATCAGCGCGGCCAGGTCCTGGCCCAGGGCCTCGGAGGCCCGCCCGACGGTCTGCGCCACCGCCGGATTGCCGGCCCAGGCGTCCAGCATGCCGACCGACTGCGAACCCTGTCCGGGAAAGACGAATGCGATTTTCATGATGGAAATATATGCTGCCCTTTGTTGTTATCCGTAGTCCGGGGACCGGCCATGCGCCTACATGCGCGCCAGGACCGAACCCCAGGTGAACCCTCCGCCGACTCCCTGCAGCAGCACCAGTTGTCCCGGCCGGACACGGCCGTCGCGCCGGGCGGCGTCCAGGGCCAGGGGCACGCTGGCGGCCGAGGTGTTGGCGTGGCTGTCCACCGTCACCACCACCTTCTCGGTCGGCAGGCCGAGCTTGCGCGCCAGGAAATTCAGGATGCGCAGGTTGGCCTGGTGCGGAATCAGCCAGTCGACGTCGGCCAGCTCGACGCCGGCCTGGCGGCAGACGTCGCGCGCCGAGCGGTCCAGCACGGTGACGGCCTGCTTGAAAACGGCCTGCCCGTCCATGCGCAGGAAAGGATCGCCGGTGACTTCGCCGTAGGCCACGTTGCCCGCGGCACAGAGGATTTTCATCTGGCTGCCGTCGGCATGCAGCTCGGCCGCCAGGATGCCCGGCCGGTCGGCGGCCTTGAGCACCACCGCGCCGGCCCCGTCGCCGAACAGGACGCAAGTGGAGCGGTCGTTCCAGTCCAGGATGCTGGAGAAGACCTCGGCGCCGATCACCAGGGCGCAGCGGGCGCGGCCGGCGCGGATGAAGCTGTCGGCGGTGGTCAGGGCATAGACGAAGCCGGTGCATACGGCCTGCACGTCGAAGGCGGCGGCGCCCTTGGCGCCAAGCTCGGCCTGGACCAGGCAGGCGGTGCTGGGAAAGACGAAATCGGGAGTGGACGTGGCCAGGACGATCAGGTCGACTTCCGAGGCCTGGACGCCGGCATCCTGCAGCGCGCGGCGCGCGGCCTCGGAGGCCAGGGAGCTGGTGCGCACGCCGCGCTCGGCCAGGTGGCGCTGGCGAATGCCGGTGCGCTCGACGATCCACTCGTCGGACGTGGCGATATCGCGGGCGGCCAGTTCGGCGGCCAGTTCGTCGTTGGATACGATCCGGGGCGGCAGGAAACTGCCGGTGCCGGCGATCACGGCATGGTTCATGATTGATTCCATCAGGCGGCGTCCCCGGCCGGAGCGCGCGGGAGCTCGGAAGACTGGACGGCCCGGGTCATTTGCGCGACCGCCGTCGCCGTGCGCTCGAGCAGGCCGCTGGCCACGGCCTCGCGGGCCCGCTGCAGGGCGAAACCGAAGGCATAGGCATCGGCCGAGCCGTGGCTCTTGATGACGACCCCGCGCAAGCCGAGCAGCGCCGCGCCGTTGTAGCGCCTGTTGTCGACCCGCTGCCGGAAATGATTGAGCACCGGCTTGGCGAACATGCCGGCCAGCAATGTGAAGATATTACGCTGGAATTCTTCGCGGATCAGGCTGCCCAGCATGCGCGCGAGGCCCTCGATCGACTTCAGCACGACATTGCCGACGAAACCGTCGCAGACGACCACGTCCACGCTGCCCTTGAAAATGTCGTTGCCTTCGACGTTGCCGTAGAAATTCAGCGGGCTCGCGCGCAACAGTTCCGCCGCCTGCTTGACCACGTCGTTGCCCTTGATGATTTCCTCGCCGATATTGAGCAGCCCCACCGTCGGACGCTCGCGGTGATCCACCGCCTGCGCCAGGGCCGCGCCCATGATGGCGAACTGCAGCAGGTGCTCCGCCGTGCAGTCGACGTTGGCGCCCAGGTCGAGCACCGTGGTGGCCCGCCCCGTCTGGTTGGGAATCGACGTGGCGATCGCCGGACGGTCGATGCCGTCCAGGGTCTTGAGCACGTAGCGGGAAATGGCCATCCAGGCGCCGGTATTCCCCGCCGAGACGCAGGCGTCGGCGCGGCCGTCCTTGACGGCCTGCGCCGCCAGGCGCATGGAGGAATCCTTCTTGCGCCGCAGGGCGACCTCGACCGAGTCGTCCATGGTGACGACTTCGGTGGCGGGCACGATCTCGATGCGCTCGTGGGACGCCGCGCGATGCGCGTCCAGGGCGGCCTGCACGGATTCGGGCTGGCCGACGAGCAGCAGATGCGTGTCGGGATGCTGCCGGGCGAATTCCAGCGCCGCCGGAATGGTCACCGGCAGGCCGAAATCGCCGCCCATGCAGTCGATGGCAATGCGTATCACGGGTGCCTGTCGGCGTCCGGACGGTCCGGGCGGCGGAAAGCCGCCGCGGCCGTTATTCGTCGCCTCGGGTCTTCAGGACCTTGCGCCCACGGTAGAAACCGTTGGGGCTGATGTGATGACGCAGATGCGTTTCGCCGGTGTTGGGTTCCACCGCGGTGGGCGGATTGACCAGAAAGTCGTGGGCGCGATGCATGCCGCGCTTGGACGGGGTCTTTTTGTTTTGCTGAACAGCCATGATGACTCCTAGAAACGGGCCGCATTGTACGACATGCGACCCGACGTTGACCGGCTTTCGCCTTAGCTCTTGCGTTTCAGTTGTTCCAGCGCCGCAAACGGCGACGGACGCCTGGCGGCCGGCGCCTCCGGCGCTTCGGCCGCCTTGTCCTGCATGCCCGGGCATACGGAATGCCTGGGAATGTAGGGCACACTCAAAATCAATTCGTCCTCGACCAGCTCCAGCGGGTCCAGGCGCTTGCCGCCCACGATTTTTTCGATCGCGTCGGGATCGTCCTGCGGATCGTCGTCCAGCTCGGCTTCCGAGCCTACCACCTGCAGGACGGTCTCGGAATCCACCTTCCAGGCAAAGGGCCCCAGGCAGCGCTGGCAGACCACGCGCGGCGCCGCCTGGACGCGCAATTCGAGCAGCGGTTCGCCGTGCGGCCCCTTGCGGCCCTGCACCGACCACCGCGCCAGGCCGTCTTCGCCCGTCGCCTGCTCGGGCAGACCCTGCGTCAGGCGCAGCATGCGCGCAAGCGGCGCGCTGCCTTCGGCATGCCGCTCCTGGCGCGCGAACTCGAAGGCGTCGATCGTCGGGCTTCCAGTCATGTCACGTCCCTGGGGCGCCGCGCCCCGGCCTCGCGCCTTTTCATGGCGCCGCCCGCATGCCCTGTAAAAATGCTGCAAAACGGGAGATAATAGCTTGTTTTAGCCGTTTCCGTCAATAAAAATGCCCGCAACGCCCCGCCTGATCCTGGCCTCGACATCCCGCTATCGCCGCGAACTCCTGGAGCGCCTGCGCCTGCCCTTCGAGGCCGTGCCGCCCGAAGTGGACGAAACGCCGCTGGCGGGCGAAGATCCGGCCCGGCTGGCGCTCCGGCTGTCCGAGGCCAAGGCGCGCGCGGTGGCCGCGCGCCGCCCCGGCAGCGTGGTGATCGGGTCGGACCAGGTGGCCACGCTGGACGGGCGGCCGCTGGGCAAGCCAGGCAGCCACGAACGGGCCCGGGAGCAACTGCGCCGGCTAGCGGGCCGCACGATCGCCTTCAATAGCGGACTGGCGGTGACCGACGGCCAGCGCGTGGAATGCGCCAATGTGGTCACGCTGTGCCGCTTCCGCACGCTGTCGGACGCCGCCATCGAAGCCTACCTGCGGGCGGACCGGCCCTACGATACCGCAGGCAGCGCCAAGGCGGAAAGCCTGGGGATCGCGCTCATGGAAAGCGTCGCCAGCGACGACCCGACGGCGATCATCGGACTGCCGCTGATCGCGCTCACGGGCATGCTGGGGCGCTTCGGAATCGACCCGCTGGCCGTCGCCCCCCTGGCCTCTGCCGGCGGAGCCGCGCCATGACGACGGGCGTGCTGCACCTGATTCCCGTCGGGCTGGGCGACTCCCCCATCGATCGCTGGCTGCCGCCGGAGGTGCGCGCCCTGGCCGGCCGCCTGGACACCTACATCGCCGAGAACGCCAAGACGGCGCGGGCGTTTCTCAAGCAGGCCGGCACCCGGCGCGCCCTGCAGGAAATCGCCATCCATACGCTGGACGCCCGCACCGACCCCGCGGTCATCCGCAAATGGCTCGAACCGCTGCGCGCGGGCGGGGAAATCGGCCTGGTTTCCGAGGCAGGCTGCCCGGCCGTCGCCGACCCGGGCGCCCAGGCGGTCGACATCGCGCACCGCCTGGGGCTCACCGTGACGCCGTGGGTGGGGCCCTCTTCGCTACTGCTGGCGCTGATGGCCAGCGGCCTGGACGGCCAGCGCTTCGCCTTCCACGGCTATGCCGCGGTCGACGCCGGCGAACGCGCGCGCCAGTTGCGCAACTGGGAACAGCAGTCGGCGCGCCAGCGCCAGACGCAGATGCTGATCGAAACGCCCTACCGCAACGGCGCCCTGTTCGCCGCCCTGACCTCCGCCCTGCGCGGCGATACCCGGCTGTGCGTGGCGCGGGCCCTGACCACCGGCCGGGAATGGGTGCGCACCCACACCGTCGCCGAATGGAAATCCCGGTCCGCGCCGGACCTGGACAAGCAGCCCACCCTCTTCCTTTTCCTGGCGGCCTGAGCATGGCGCGGCGCCGGATCCGTCCGCTGGCGCTGGCCGCGATCGCGGCGCTCGCCGCGCTGGCGGGGTGCGCCCATCGCGGGCCCCTGCAGATCGATACGTCCTTGCAGGCGGCCAGCCAGAGCAGCCGGGTGCGCTACGTCGTCCTGCACTACACCTCCACCGGGCGCGACCGCTCGCTGGCGCTGCTGTCGCGGGGAACGGTCAGCAGCCATTACCTGATCACGGACGAGCCGCGCGTCTACCGGCTGGTGGACGAAACCCGCAGCGCCTGGCAGGCCGGGGACAGCCAGTGGTACGGGCACACCTGGCTCAACAGCAGTTCGATCGGGGTGGAAATCGTCAATGCCGGCTGGAGCGCGGCGCCCGACGGCACCGTCTCCTGGCAGCCCTACACGGAAGCGCAGATCCAGACCCTGATCCTGCTGCTGCGCGATATCGTCCGGCGCCATGGCATCGAGCCCAGGAACATCGTCGGCCACAGCGACATCGCGCCCGGGCGCAAGCAGGACCCCGGTCCCCTGTTTCCCTGGAAACGCCTGGCCCGGGCGGGCCTGGGCCGATGGTACGACGAAGCCGCCGCGGCCGCTCTGCGGGCGCGTTTCGAAGCCGCGGGGATACCCGATGCGGCCTGGTTCCAGGAGGCCCTGGCGCGCGCCGGCTACGCGGTGCCGCGCCACGGGATCCTGGACGACCCGACCCGGGCCGCCTTGCGCGCCTTCCAGATGCACTACCGGCCCGCCCGCTGCGACGGCCTGCCCGACGCCGAAACGGCGGCGATCCTGCAATCCTTGAACTGAGCCGCCCACGGCCGCCCGCGCGCCGCTAGGGCCGCGCCGGGCGCCCTCCCCGCAGCGCCAGCATCGCCGCCACGCCGCCCACCAGACCCCAGAACGCCGAACCGATCCCGAACAGCGAGGCGCCCGAAGCGGTGATCAGGAAGGTGATCAGCGCCGGTTCGCGGGCGGCCTCGTCGCGCAGGGCGGCCGCCAATCCGCCCCCTATGGTGTTGAGCAAGGCGAGCCCGGCCAGCGCCAGCACGAGCTCGCGCGGAAAGGCGCCCAGCAGCGCGCCGACGGTCGCTCCGAACATGCCCAGCAGCAGATAGCACGCGCCGGCCGCGACGGCCGCCATGTAGCGCCGGCCGGGATCCTCGTGCGCTTCGCGGCCCATGCAGATCGCGGCCGTGATGGCGGCCAGGTTGACCGCGAAGCCGCCGAACGGCGCCAGCGCCAGCGTGGCCAGCCCGGTCCACGTGATCAACGGCGAAATCGGCGCATCGTAGCCGGCGGCGCGCAGCGTGGCCACGCCGGGCACGTTCTGCGAGGCCATGGTGACCACGAACAGCGGAATCGCCACGCCCATGACGGCATCCCAGGTGAAGACCGGCGTGGTCCAGACCGGCGTCGCGAACTCGAGACGCAAGGCGCCGGTGTGCAGCAGCCCCCTCGCGGCCGCGACGGCGACGCCGGCCAGCAGCGCCAGCGGCACGGCGTAACGGGGCCAGCGGCGACGGCCCAGGAGATAGGCCGCGAACATCGCCAGCACCAGCCAGAATTGCGCGGTCATGGCGACGAACAGATCCAGGCCGAAGCGCAGCAGCACGCCGGCCAGCATGCCGGACGCCAGGCTGACCGGAATGCGCGACATGGCGCGCTCGAAGGCGCGTGTCACGCCGCACAACACGATCAGCACGGCCGACACCAGGAAAGCGCCGATCGCCTCCGGCATGGTCAGGCCCGAAGCGCCGGCCGCCAGCAAGGCGGCGCCCGGCGTCGACCATGCGGTCACGACGGGCTGGCGATAGCGCAGCGACAGGCCGATGCCGGTCAGTCCGCAGCCCAGTCCCAGCGCCCACATCCAGGACGCGATCTCGCGCGGACCGGCGCCGCTGGCGCGCGCCGCCTCGAACACGATCACGGCCGAGCTGGCGAACCCCACCAGGACGGCCACGAAGCCGGCCACCGCGGCCGACAGCGAGACATCGCGGGCACGGTCGAGCAGGAAGGACGCGGCACTGCGCATTAAGGACGGATCCACGTTGAGCCACGGAACGCGGCGCCGGAAGGAGATTACCGCAAGTCCTTCACCGCACGGGCCGGCGTGCCGCCGGGGGACCGCCGGCCCAGCCAGGCGACGAGCCGCCAGCCCAGCAGCAGGACGACCACGCCGGCATAGAGCGAGACCGTGGCGAAATCATGCTTGCCGGCCTTGTGCCACCAATAGTGCAGGATCGCCAGCACGGCGACCGCGTAGACGATCCGGTGCAGGCGCTGCCAGTTGCGGCCCAGGCGCCGCATCCATCCCCGGGTCGAGGTCAGCGCCAACGGCGCCATCAGCGCGAAGGCGGTGAAGCCCACGGCGATGAAGGGACGCCTGGCCACGTCGTGGACCATGGCGGACGGGTCCAGTCCCTGATCCCACCAGGCCCAGGTCAGGAAATGCAGGCAGGCGTAGAAATAGGTGTAGAGCCCGCACATGCGGCGCAGGCGCACCAGCGCTGGCTGGCCCGTCAACCGGCGCAGCGGCGTGACCGACAGCGTGACCAGCAGGCATACCAGCGTCCAGGTGCCGGCCGAGCGCGTCAGGAACTCGACGGGATTGGCGGTCAACCCCTCGTTCGCCCCCAGCCACACCCAGCGCGCCAGAGGGTACAGGCCCAGCAGGAAGAGCGCCGGCTTGCAGCGGTCGACCGTCGAGGCCTCGAGCGAGCGCATCAGTAGTTGCGCACCAGATCCATGCCCTGGTAGAGCGAGGCGACCTGCTCCGCGTAGCCGTTGAACATCAGCGTCTTGCGCTTGGGCGTGAACAGGCCGCCCTCGCCGATGCGCCGCTCCGTGGCCTGGCTCCAGCGAGGGTGGGGCACGTCGGGATTGACGTTGGCATAAAAGCCGTATTCGCTGGGCGCCGCGCGCATCCAGGCGCTGGTCGGCTGCTTTTCGACCAGGCGGATCCCGACGATGGACTTGGCCGACTTGAAGCCGTACTTCCAGGGCACGGCCAGCCGCAACGGCGCGCCATTCTGGTTGGGCAGCACTTTGCCGTAGACGCCGAATACCAGCATCGCCAGCGGGTGCATGGCCTCGTCCATGCGCAGGCCCTCGACGTAAGGCCAATCGATCACGGGGTACTTCACGCCCGGCATATTCCGCGGCTGCAGGGCGGTCACGAATTCGACGTACTTGGCGTTCGCGGTGGGCTCGACCTGCTTGAGCAGGGCCGACAGCGAATAGCCGTCCCAGGGGATCACCATGGACCAGCCTTCCACGCAGCGCAGGCGGTAGACGCGCTCCTCCATAGGCGCCAGCTTCAGCAATTCGTCGATGTCGAAGGTGCGCGGCCGCCTGACCTCGCCTTCGATAGTCAGCGTCCAGGGACGGGTCGCCAGGCGCGACGCGTATTCCGCGGGATCGCCCTTGTCGACGCCGAACTCGTAGTAGTTGTTGTACGAGGTGATGTCCTCGAACGAGGTCTGCTTGTCCATCACCATGTAATCGGGATTGGGGCGGGCGGCCAGCGCCTGGTCCGCCCCGGCCGCGGCGGCGGGCGGCGGCCGGCCCATCCATCCCAGGCCGGCCACGGCCCCGGCGCGCAGCATCCATTCGCGGCGCGCCAGCCAGACGGTTTCAGCGGTGATCTCGGAAGAGGCGATGCCGTGGGGCTTGCGGGAGGAAATCATTTTCCATCTCCAGGAATGGGGGCGGATGGGAAATAGACGCCCCGGCGCCGATTTCGTTCGCTAGGAAGTGCGCGCCAATATCCATTCGCGCATGTGCGGGACGCTATCCATGATCGCCTGCGGGGCGCATCCCTGCAATTCCTCGCTCGTATGGGCGCCGTAGGCCACGCCCAGGGCATGGACGCCGGCGTTGGCCGCCATCTGCATGTCGTGCGACGTGTCGCCGACCATCAGCACGCTTTCCGGCTCGGCGCCCAGTTCGTCCATGAGCTGGTGCAGCATGGCCGGGTGCGGCTTGCTGAAGGTCTCGTCGGCGCAGCGCGTGGCCTGGAAGACCGATTCCAGGCCGGTGGCGGCCAGGGCGCGGTTCAGCCCGATACGGCTCTTGCCGGTGGCCACGGCCAGCCGGGTGCCCTGCTCCGCCAGTTCGGCCAGCAGCGCGGGCACGCCGTCGAACAGCCGCAGCTCGGGATCGCGCGTCAGGTAATGGATGCGATAGCGCTCCAGGAAACGCGGCACCATCGCCGGCGTCAGCTGCGGCACGGCATGGCGCAAGGCGCTTTCTAGGGACAGTCCGATCACCCAACTGGCACTGGCGGCCGTGGGCGGAGCCAGCTCCAGGTCGCGGCAGGCGCCCTGGATCGCCGCGACGATGCTGTGGGTGGAATCCATCAGCGTGCCGTCCCAATCGAACACCACCAGGGAATAGGACATGATTTCAGCGAGTCTCCAGTCGTTGCAACAGGCGCCGGCAATCCGCGGGCAGCGCGGCCTCCAGGCGCAGGGGCTCGCCGGTGAGCGGATGGGCGATCTCCAGCCGGTGAGCGTGCAGGAACATGCGTTTCAGGCCCAGCCCGGCGAATTCCGCGAGGCGGGCGTCGTCCCCGTATTTGTCGTCGCCGGCGATGGGAAAGCCGCTGGCGGCCAGGTGGACGCGGATCTGGTGGGTGCGCCCCGTGCGCAGTTCGGCGTCCAGCAGGGTATGGCTGCCGTAGCGGGCCAGCCGGGTCACGATGGTGTGGGCGGTCTGGCCGTCGGGATCCACCTTGACCCGACGCTCGCCGCTGCGGGTGGTCCACTTGGACAGGGCCAGCCGGACGTGCTGGCGGTCGTTGACCCAGTCGCCATGGACCAGCGCCAGGTAGTGCTTGCGCCCGCCGCCCTCGCGCAGCATGCGGTGCAGGGCCAGCAAGGCGCTGCGTTTCTTGGCGATCATGAGCAGGCCGGACGTTTCCCGGTCCAGGCGGTGGACCAGTTCCAGGAAGCGCGCCTGCGGACGGGCGGCGCGCAGCCGCTCGATCACCCCCGACGACACGCCGCTGCCGCCGTGCACCGCGACGCCGGCGGGCTTGTCGATCACCAGCAGGGCGTCGTCTTCGAAAACCACCGGGAACTCGGCCGGCGGCGCGGCCGGCGTCCGGGCGGGATCCGGCAGCCGCAGGGGCGGCACGCGCACCACGTCGCCGGCGGCCAGCCGGTGGTCCACTCCGACGCGGGCGCGGTTGACGCGCACCTCGCCGCCGCGGATCGCCTTGTACAGGTGGCTTTTGGGGACGCCCTTGCACAGGCGCAGGAGAAAATTGTCCAGGCGCTGGCCTTCGTGCTCGGGACCGATGTCCACCAGCCGGACGGCGGGAGCGGGGGGTCGCGCCTCGTTTTCTTTGCGCATTGCGGAAAGCGGCATATAATCCGGGCAGCCTTTAGGGGCTGGATGAAGCCGCCTGGCGTCGAGATGCATGATTTTTGCGTCTCCGTCGGGAGCGCGGGCCGCCATTGTACCGCCTGCTCGTCCGGACCCTGGGGCCACTTGGTCGCCGGCGCAACCCGGCCCGCCGTCGTCGATGTAGCACTTTTGCCCGACGCCGACGCAGGCTGTTGCGATCCGTACGCGGCTCTGGAAAAAGCAAGCACCGTCGCATTACCGCACCCCGTCGCGCGCACCCTGTCGCGACGGACGTTCACAGCAAAACTCCGTCAACCACAACCCGTGAATCTGACTTTCCTGCTGCCCGAACCCCGCGCCGTCCGGCGCGACGTGCCCGCCTGACGGCGTCGGCGGCGTCCGCCGGGCGCCGCCCTTCTTGCCCATTCCAGCCCGCCCCGAGTGGCCCCGAGGTCGCGCGCCGATGACCGGCGCGTCATGACAACGGAGAAAGTCACTCATGAAACGCATGTTGTTCAACGCGACGCACCAGGAAGAACTGCGCGTCGCCATCGTCGATGGCCAAAAGCTCATCGACCTCGACATCGAGACCGCCGGGCGCGAACAGCGCAAGGGCAACATCTACAAAGGGGTCATCACCCGCATCGAACCCGGCCTGGAGGCCTGCTTCGTCAACTACGGCGAGGAACGCCACGGCTTCCTGCCCTTCAAGGAAGTGGCCCGCAGCTACTTCAAGGAAGGCGTCGACGTGCGCAGCGCCCGCATCCAGGACGCGCTGCGCGAAGGCCAGGAACTGATCGTCCAGGTCGAAAAGGAAGAGCGCGGCAACAAGGGCGCCGCGCTCACCACCTTCATTTCGCTGGCCGGCCGCTACCTGGTGCTGATGCCCAACAATCCTCGCGGCGGCGGCGTGTCGCGCCGCGTCGAGGGCGAAGACCGCCAGGAACTGCGCGAGACCATGGAACAGCTCCCGGTCCCGCAGGGCATGAGCATCATTGCCCGCACGGCGGGCATCGGCCGCAACGTCGAAGAACTGCAATGGGACCTGTCCTACCTGATGCAGCTCTGGAACGCCATCGACGCCGCCGCCAAGGAAAATGCCGGGCCGATCCTGATCTACCTGGAATCCAGCCTGGTGATCCGCGCCATCCGGGACTATTTCTCTCCCGAGATCGGCGAAATCCTGATCGATACCGACGACATCGCCGAGCAGGCCTCCGCCTTCATGAGCGTGGTCATGCCGGACAACGTGCAGCGGGTCAAGCGCTATCGCGACGACATCCCGCTGTTCTCGCGCTTCCAGATCGAGCACCAGATCGAGACGGCCTATTCCCGCACGGTGCAACTGCCTTCGGGCGGCGCGGTGGTCATCGACCACACCGAAGCCCTGGTGGCGATCGACGTCAATTCGGCGCGCTCCACCCGCGGTTCCGACATCGAGGAAACCGCCCTGCGCACCAATCTCGAGGCCGCCGACGAAGTCGCCCGCCAGCTTCGGCTGCGCGACCTGGGCGGCCTGATCGTCATCGATTTCATCGACATGGAAGAGGGCAAGAACCAGCGCGCGGTCGAACAGCGCCTGCGCGATGCCCTGCACTTCGACCGCGCCCGGGTGCAAATGGGCAAGATCTCGCGCTTCGGCCTGATGGAACTGTCGCGCCAGCGGCTGCGTCCGGCCCTGAACGAGGGCTCGCACATTACCTGCCCGCGCTGCAATGGCACCGGCGTGATCCGCGACGCGGAATCCAGCGCCCTGCACGCCCTGCGCCTGATCCAGGAAGAGGCCATGAAAGAAGGCACCGCCGCGGTGCATGCCCAGGTGCCCGTGGAAGTCGCGACTTTCCTGCTGAATGAAAAGCGCACCGACATCGCCAAGATGGAAGCGCGCCTGAAGGTCAACCTGGTGCTGATCCCCAACAAGCACCTGGAGACGCCCCACCATCACATCGAGCGCCTGCGGCACGACGACCCCCGGCTCGAGGAAATCAAACCCAGCTTCGAACTGGCCGAAGCGCCCAATACCGACCTGGCCTGGTCGCCGCGCGAGCAGGAAGTCAAGGCGCGCCCGGAAGCGCTGGTCAAGGGCATCACGCCGGCCCAGCCGGCGCCCGTTTCCACGCCCGCCCCGGCGCCCGCCCCGCAACCGCAGGTGGCCGCCCCCGCGGCCGGCGGTTTCTTCAAGCGGCTGATGGGCTGGCTCACCGGCCCGGCCGAACCCGCCGCCGCTCCAGCGGCGCCTGCGCCGGCCGCCCGTACCGGCGAACGGCCCGCCCGCGCCGGCGGCCACGACCGCCCGCGCGGCGAACGCCAGGGCTCGGAGCGCGGCCGGCATCGCCGTGGCGAACGGCGCCATGAAGGACAGGATGCCGGAACGGAGGACACCCGCCGCAATGCGCGCGGCGGACGCCGCCACGATGCCGATGCCGAGACGGCCGCGACGCCTTCCCTGCGTCCCGAGCGCCACCCGGTCCAGGCCGTGGCCGACGCGAACGGCGAAGGCGCCGGGACCCGCGGCGGCCGCAATCGTCGCGGACGCGGACGCGGGCGCCGCGAGGACCAGGCGCTCGAGCCGGTGACCGACCAGGAAAACCTGGTGTCTGCCGAGACCTCCCTGGCGGCGGCTCCGGCTGCCGCCGCTCCCGCGGCGAAGCTCGTCGATACGCAGGCGGCCGAAGCCGCGGGCGGGGACGAGCCGACGCTGGCGGAAAGCCCCGAAGCCGGTTCCGAACAGGCGGATCCCGAGCGCAAGCGCCGTCGTCGCCGCAGCCGTCGCGGACGCCGCAGCCACGACGAGGCCGGAACCGCCGAAGGACTCGACGCGCGTGCCGAGACGGACGCCGAAACCGAGGACGCCGCCGAGCCGGCCCCCACCACCGCGCCGTTGTCGGTGGCCGCCGAAGCGGCCGACACGGCTCTCGAGCCGTCGGAGTCCCTGCCGACGGCCGGCGAAACCGCCGCGCCATCGCGCATTCCGGTGCCGATGGCGACGGAGCCCATGGCAACGGAACCCATGACGGCGGAATCCACGGCGGCGGAACCCGCGGCGGCAGCGCCTGCCGTGCAGGACCTGCCCCCCACTGCTCCCGCGGCGCCGGCGATGGTCAGCGAACCCATTTCCGCACCGGTTGCGCCGGCGTCTCCCGAGCCGCCCGCCCCGGCTCCCTGGAGCGACGCCGCGCCGCAACCCGAGCCGTCCGCGCCCGCGGCCGCGCCGGAAGCCCCCGCGCCGCACGCCGCCGAGCGCACCGAGACGCCCCTGCCCATGGTGGCCCAGCCCATCGTCGTGCCTCCGGCCGCCGGCAATGGCGACCTGCAGGCCATGGTCAACGCGGCCGGCATGCAGTGGGTGGAAACCGACCCGCAGCGCCTGGCGCAGGCCCGCGAACGCATGGCGGCCAGCGACACGCCGGTCCGCCTGGGCCGCGAACGCAAGCCCGTGGCAGCCGTGGCGAGCGGCCCGCTGGTGCAGGTGGAAACCCGCCGCTGAGTTTCCCGTCCGCGGGCGCAACGCCCGCGGACGCGACGCCGTTTTGCGGACACCCCGCAAAGCGGCGTCCCGCAACGATCTAGCGGGAACCCTTGTTTCGGTTGGCTACAAAAGAAGAGTAATATCACCCCTCCCGCGGCCCGGAATGAGGCGGGCCGCTGCCTGCCGCTCCGGATCGCCGGCCGGCGGGCAAGGTACCGAGACACTTCATCCAAAAGTAAAGGACGCTTCCATGAGATCCATGAGCAAACTTGCCCTGGCCGCGCTGACCCTCGGGGCCGTGGGCGCCGCGCAGGCGGCCGACATCAAGCTGGGCGTGGCCGAGGCCCTGTCGGGCGGCGCCGCGCAGTACGGGGCGTCGATCCGCAACGGTTTCCAGTTGGCGGCCGACGAAATCAATGCCGCCGGCGGCGTCAACGGCAACAAGCTGGTGCTGGTGGTCGAAGACGAGCAAGGCAAGAAAGAAGAAGCCATCAACGTCTTCAAGAAGCTGATCTTCCAGGACAAGGTCCTGATGGTGTTCGGCCCCACGCTGTCGAACTCGGCGCAGGCCGCCGATCCGATCGCCCAGGCCGCCAAGACGGTGGCCTTCGGCACCTCGAACACCGCCGACGGCATCACCTCCATCGGCAACTACATCTTCCGCAACTCGGTCACCGAAGCCGACGTGCTGCCCGCCACCATCGACACCGTGCGCCGCAAGACCGGCATGAAGAAAGTGGCGGTGCTCTACGGCAACGACGACGTCTTCACCAAGAGCGGCTACGACAACTTCAAGAAGGCGCTGGAAGACCAGAAGGTCCCGGTGACCACCACCGAGACCTTCGCCAAGGGCGACGTGGACTTCAAGGCCCAGTTGACTAAGATCAAGGGCACCAATCCCGACGCCCTCGTCCTGTCGGCGCTGCTGGCCGAAGGCGGCCCGATCATGGTGCAGGCCCGCCAGTTGGGCATGAACATCCCGGTCATCGGCGGCAACGGCATGAACTCGGTCAAGATCTTCGACCTGGCCTCCGGCGGCGCGTCGAACGATCTGTGGATCGGCAGCCCGTGGTCGATCGAGAACAAGACGCCCGAGAACACCAGGTTCATCGACGCCTACACCAAGAAGTTCGGCAGCGCGCCCGACCAGTTCTCGGCCCAGGCGTACGACGCCATGTACATCGTCAGCCAGGGCCTGAAGAAGGTCAAGCTGTCCGGCGACCTGGCCAAGGACCGCAGCGCCGTGCGCGACGCCCTGCCCGACGTCAAATGGACCGGCGCCACGGGCGCGTTCCAGTTCCGCCAGGCCAAGGACCGCGCCGGCAAGCCCGCGGGGTACGACGCCCAGCAGGCGCCGATCGTCAGCGTGACCAAGGACGGCAAGTACGTCATCGAGAAGTAAAGGCAATCGCAGTCGCGGCCGTTCGCCGTTCGCCGGCGGACGGCGCGCTTGAGGGCGGCGGAGACGCTGCCCTCAATGGTTTTTTGCCGTCGGGCCGCATCAAGGCGGATCGCCTCCTTCGCGGGAAGGCGACACCGAAGGCGCGGCGTCGGGGGCGCATTTTCGCGGGTTCTCCCATGCTCGAACAACAATTCGTCAACGCTCTGTCGCTGGGCTGCGTGTATGCGCTGTTCGCCCTCGGCTTCACGCTGATCTTCGGCGTGCTGGGCGTCATCAATCTTTCGCACGGCGCGGTGTTCATGGTGGGCGCCTATGCGGCGCTCATGGTGGTCATGCACGCCGGCCTGCCGCTGTGGGCGGCGCTGATCGCGGCGCTGGTGGTCGCCGGCGTGTTCGGCGCGGCGATCGACGTGCTGATCCTCAAGCCGCTGCGCAAGCGCAACGCGCCGCACCTGATCCCGATGATCGCCACCATCGGCGTGGCCATCATCCTGAACAACGGGGCGCAGGCCGTCTTCGGCGCGAGCAATCTGCGGTTTCCGCTGGGCACGGTGCCCGACGAGGTGCTGCAGGTCGCCGGACTGCACGTCACGGTGATCGAGCTGGGCATCATCTTCCTGTCGTTCGCGCTGATGGCGGTGCTGCTCCTGACCATGCGCCGCACGCAATTCGGACGCGCGCTGCGCGCGGTCGCCGAATCGCCCAAGGCCGCCTGGCTGCTGGGCATCGATGTCGAACGCCTGTTCCTGATCACGTCGTTCTCGGCCGCCGCGCTGGGCGGCGTGGCCGGCGTCCTGATCGGCCTGTATTCCAACGCGCTGTTCCCGCTCATGGGCCAGCCCATGCTGCACAAGGGCATCGCGGTGGTCATCCTGGGCGGCATGGGCGACATACGCGGCGCCATGCTGGCCGGCCTGTTCCTGGGCTTCGCCGAGGTCCTGTCGGTGGCGTACATCGGTTCGACGATGCGCGACGCGGTGGCGTTCGGCCTGCTGTTCCTGATCCTGCTGGTCCGCCCGCAGGGCCTGTTCGGCAAAGTCGCGCAACGGAAGGCCTGACCATGAGCGGATTCGAGAATTTCTGGGCCGTTTACGGCAACCTGGTGCTGACGATGGGCACCAATGCCCTCCTGGCGCTGTCGATCTGGCTGACCCTGGCCTGCGGCATGCTGGCCATGGCCAATGCCGCTTTCATGGGCATCGGGGCCTATACGGCCGCGCTGCTCACCATGAACTATGAAGCCTCGTTCCCGGTGGCGCTCGCCGGCGGCATGCTGGCGCCGGCCGTGGTGGCCGCGCTGATCGGCCTGCCGACGATCCGGCTCTCCGGCGTATACCTGGCCATGGCCACGCTGGGCTTCGGCGAGGTCGTGCGCGTCACCGTGCTGAACACCGATACGCTGACCGGCGGCGCGCTGGGACTGAACGGCATTCCGCAATTGACCGAATGGTGGCACGTGGCCCTGGCCGTCGTGGCGGTGCTCTTCGTGCTGTGGCGCATGCGCGCGTCCAAGATCGGCCGCGCCTTCGACGCCATCCGCGGCGACGAGACGGCCGCCTCGCTGATGGGGATCGACATCCGGGCCAACAAGATGCTGGCCTTCGTCGCCGGCGCGGCCATCGCGGGGCTGGCAGGCGCGCTCAACGCGCACCTGACCTTTTTCATCGGCCCCGGCGAATACGGCTTCGATCGCGGCGTCGAGATCCTAACCATGGCTATCCTGGGCGGCATCGGCGGGCTCGCCGGCCCCGTGCTGGGCGCCTGCATCATCACCGTGCTGCCCGAACTGCTGCGCGGCCTGGCCGACTTCCGGCTGGTTACCAACGGCGTGATCCTGGTGCTGATCGTACTGTTCCTGCCGCAAGGGATCTGGGATCCCGCGCGCTTCGCGCGCTGGATGCGCAAGGGAGGCCGCCATGCTTGAGCTGTCCTCCATTTCCAAGCGCTTCGGCGGCCTGCACGTGTTGCATGACGTCAACCTGAGCGTACCCGAAGGCGCCATCTTCGGGTTGATCGGTCCCAACGGCGCCGGCAAGACCACGGTGTTCAACCTGGTCACCGGCCTGCTGGCGCCCACCAGCGGCAGCATCGCGTTCAACGGCATCGACCTGCTGCGCCGCAAGCCGCACCGGATCACCCGCATGGGCATCGCGCGCACGTTCCAGAACATCCGCCTGTTCAAGGAAATGACGCTGCTCGAAAACGTGGTGGTCGGCGCCTACCGCCACATGGCGTACGGCTTTCCCAGCCTGCTGCTGGGACTGCCCGCATATCGACGGCACGAAGCACGCGCGCGCGAACGCGCGCTCGAGCTGCTGAGCTGGATGAAGCTGGACCACAAGGCCGACGACCTGGCCGACAACCTGTCCTATGGCGAACAGCGCCGCCTGGAGCTGGCGCGCGCGCTGGCCACCGAACCGAAGCTGCTGCTGCTGGACGAACCGGTGGCCGGCATGAACACCGGCGAACGCGCCGAGCTCATGCGCGAGATCCTGGCGATCCGCGACCGCGGCTACACCATCCTGATGATCGAACACGACATGCGCTTCGTGATGGGGTTGTGCGAGCGCATCGCCGTGCTCAATTTCGGCAAGATCATCGCCTGCGGCGATCCCGGGGAAATCCGCAGCAACGAACAGGTCATCGAAGCCTACCTGGGCCGCGAAGACGACGACGAACCGGCCCCGGCGGATACGGAGGGCGCGCGATGAGCATGCTGGAAGTACGCGGCCTGGAAATCCGCTATGGCCATATCGAGGCGGTGCGCGGCATCGACCTGGACCTGGAAGCCGGCGGCGTCACCGCGCTGGTCGGCGCCAACGGCGCCGGCAAGTCGACCACGCTGCTGGCGCTGTCGGGCCTGCTGCCCAAGCGCGCCGGCCAAGTCCGTTTCGAAGGCGAGGACATCACCGGACTGGCGCCGCACCAGGTGGTCACCCGCGGCATCGTGCAGGTGCCCGAAGGCCGGGCCATCCTCACCACCATGACAGTGCGCGAAAACCTCGAACTGGGCGCCTACCGCCGCGGCCTGAAGACCGCCGGCGCCGAGCTCGAATATGTGCTGCACCTGTTCCCGCGCCTGCACGAGCGCCTGGGCGGCATCGCCGGCAACCTGTCGGGCGGCGAACAGCAGATGCTGGCGATCGGCCGTGCGCTGATGGCCAAGCCGCGCCTGCTGCTGCTGGACGAGCCGTCGATGGGCCTGGCGCCCATCGTGGTGCAGGAGATCTTCCGTTCGCTGCGCGCCATCAACAGCGACGGCCTGACGCTGTTCCTGGTCGAGCAGAACGTACGCCAGGCCCTGAGGATCGCCCAACGGGGATACGTGCTGGAAAACGGCGCGATGGCGCTCTCGGGCAGCGGTCGCGAGCTGCTGGATCACCCGCGCGTGCTGGAAGCCTACCTGGGCGCCTGAGCCGGCGGCCCCGCGGCCGCCGCGGGCATCGCCGGATGCCGCGGGGGCCGCTCCCTCCCCGGGCCTGCCCCCCGCGGATCAGAACTGATAGGTGTAGTTCAACTGCAGGATGTTGAGCCCCGGATTGGGACGCTTGATGCTCGCATTCGAGAAATGCGAATAGCGCAGGCCCAGGCGGCTCGACGGGGTCATGAGAAACCCGAGCCCGATGTGGTCGCCGAACTGGAACGCCGTGCTGATGTCCTTGTCGGCGAACCGGGTGCTGCTGAACAGGTTCGCGCCCACGCCCGCCTCGATGTAGAAGCGTTCGCCGGTCCACCAGCGGAACATGGGCGTGGCGCTGAATTGCCACATATGGCTGGGGTCGCGCGAACCGTCGGCCGACCAGTAGCCGGCGCCGAATTCGCCGACGAGGTCCAGCCGGCCCCAGTTTCCGCTGAAGCCGTAGGACCACAGCGCGGGGGTTTCGTAAGAGAGCATGGCGCGCTGGTAATGGTCGCCCAAACCCAGGCTCAGCCCGATGCCGGACTTGCTGTCGGGCTGTTCCTGGGCCTGCACGGCGCCGGCCATGCCCAGGGCCAGCAGGGCGGCCGCCAGGCAGCGCGCCCCGCCGGACCGGCGGGATCGTTCTTGATTATGCATACGGATACTCCATGACTTGTTCCCGATCGTCGGGACGGCTTCGGGAAAATATCAGAAACGCCCGCACTGGGGAAATTGTAAGGATTCATCGGCACGATAGGACCGCCGGCATGGTCCGGCAAGTGTTTTTCTGTGCCATGGATTTCCATATGTGGCATTTCCGCCGCGGCGCCCGCGGTGGCCGGCCACCAGGGGGCTCAGGCTGCCACGGCGTCGGCCGGCTGACCGGTCAGCAGCGCCAGCAGCCGGGCCAGTTCCTCGCGCAGCTGGCGGCGGTCGACGACCATGTCGATCGCCCCCTTTTCGAGCAGGAATTCGGCGCGCTGGAAGCCTTCGGGCAGCTTTTCGCGCACGGTCTGCTCGATCACCCGCGGGCCGGCGAAGCCGATCAGCGCCTTGGGTTCGGCGATCACCACGTCGCCCATGAACGCGAAGCTCGCGGAGACCCCGCCCATGGTGGGATCGGTCAACACGCTGATGAACGGCAGTCCGGCCTCGGCCAGGCGCGTCAGCATGGCGTTGGTCTTGGCCATCTGCATGAGCGACAGCAGGCTTTCCTGCATGCGCGCGCCGCCCGAGGCGGCCACGCAGATGAACGGGGTGCGGCTGTCGATCGCGGCCCGGACGCCGCGCGCGAAACGCTCGCCCACCACCGACCCCATGGAACCTCCCATGAATTCGAATTCGAAGCAGGCCAGCACGACCGGCAGGCTGCGCACGCTGCCGCTCATGACGACCAGGGCGTCGCTTTCGCCGGTCTGCTTGACGGCTTCCTGGAGGCGCTCGGGATACTTGCGCGAATCCTTGAATTTCAGCGTATCGACCGAGCGGATGCCGCCGGCGATCTCGGCACGGCCCTCGAGATCGAGCAGCGCGTCGATCCGCGCGCGGGCGCCGATGCGCATGTGATGCTCGCACTTGGGGCAGACATGCAGGTTGGTCGCGAGGTCCTCGCTGTAGAGCACCGATTCGCAGGCCGGGCATTTGACCCACAGCCCTTCCGGCACGCGGCGCGCTCCGGAATCGGCGGTCTTGTTGATGCGGGGAGGCAGGAGTTTTTCTAGCCAGCTCATGGAGGTCGATCCGGTCGGGTTGGACGGGCGTCAGGCGGGCGTCGACTCGCGTCGCGCGGTATCGAGGGCCTGGCGGATGATCGCGAGCCAGCTTCCCGCCGCGCTCACGGCCGCGTCGGTGCGGCGCTCGGGGGACAGGTCGGCAACCGCCTGCTCGATGGTTTCGATGAGTTTGCTGCCGATCACCACGGCATCGGCCACGCGCGCGATGCTGCGCGCGCTGTCCGCGTCCCGGATGCCGAAGCCCACGCCGATCGGCAGGGATACGTGGCGGCGAATGACGTCCAGCTTGCGCGCCACGTCGGCGGTGTCGAGATGCCCGGCGCCCGTCACGCCCTTGAGCGAAACGTAATACACGTAGCCGCGGGCGACCTCGGCGACCGCCCGGATGCGGGCCTCGGAGGAAGTCGGCGCCAGCAGGAAGATCGGCGCGATGCCGCGTGCGGCCAGCAGCCCGGCGAATTCGCCGATCTCCTCCGGCGGATAGTCCACCGCCAGTATGCCGTCGACGCCGGCCTCGGCGGCCCGTTCGGCGAAACGCGCCTGCCCCATGCGTTCGATGGGATTGGCGTAGCCCATGAAGACCACGGGCGTGGTGGAATCCTGCTTGCGGAACCCGGCCACCATGTCCAGGACGTCGGCCAGGCCGACTCCCTGGGCGATGGCGCGCTCGGTGGCGCGCTGGATCACCGGGCCGTCGGCCATGGGGTCGGAGAACGGCACCCCCAGTTCCAGCACGTCGGCGCCGGCGCGCACCAGTTCGTGCATGAGGGGGACGGTGGCGGCGGGCGACGGGTCGCCCGCCGCGATATACGGGATCAGGGCGGCCCGGCCCTGGCCGGCCGCGCGGGCGAAAGCGGCGGCGATGCGGTCGTTGTGGGAAGTCATGCGGTGCGCCCTAGAGTTCGATCCCGGCCCGTTCGGCCACGGTATGCATGTCCTTGTCGCCGCGTCCCGAGAGGTTGACCAGAATGATCGCGTCGCGCGGCATCGTGGGCGCCAGCCGCACGGCATGGGCGATGGCGTGGGATGACTCGAGCGCCGGCATGATGCCTTCGATGCGGCAGCAATGGTGGAAGGCCTGCAAGGCTTCGTCATCGGTCACGCTGACGTAGCTGGCGCGGCCGCTGTCCTTGAGCCAGGCATGCTCGGGACCGACGCCGGGGTAATCCAGGCCGGCCGACACCGAATGCGTTTCCTGGACCTGGCCATTGTCGTCCTGCATGACATAGGTGCGGTTGCCGTGCAGCACGCCCACCTGCCCGGCCGCGATCGAGGCCGCGTGGCGCCCGGTGGACAGGCCTTCGCCCGCCGCCTCGACGCCCACCAGCCGGACCGCGTCGTGCGGCAGATAGGGATGGAAGATGCCCATGGCATTGGAGCCGCCGCCGACGGCCGCGACGATCACGTCGGGCTGGCGGCCGGCTTCCTGCGGCATCTGGACCAGGCATTCCTCGCCGATCACCGACTGGAAATCGCGCACCAGCATGGGATACGGGTGCGGGCCGGCGACGGTGCCGATGATGTAGAAGGTGCGTTCGACGTGGGTGACCCAATCGCGCATGGCTTCGTTGAGCGCGTCCTTGAGCGTGCGCGAGCCCGACTCCACCGGCACGACCTTGGCGCCCAGCAGTTTCATGCGATAGACGTTGGAGGCTTGGCGGCGGATGTCCTCGCTGCCCATGTAAACCACGCATTCCATGCCGTAGCGGGCCGCCACGGTGGCGGTGGCCACGCCGTGCTGCCCGGCGCCGGTCTCCGCGATGACGCGCGGCTTGCCCATGCGCCGCGCCAGCAGGGCCTGGCCGATGCAGTTGTTGACCTTGTGCGCGCCGGTATGGTTGAGGTCTTCGCGCTTGAACCAGATCTGGGCCCCGCCGAGCTGCTCCGACCAGCGCCGGGCGTGGTACACCGGGCTGGGACGCCCCACGAAATGCTTGAACTCGTAGCGCAGTTCGTCCATGAAGTCGGGATCGCGGCGGTAGCGCGCGTAGGCTTCGCGCAGTTCGTCCAGCGCGTGCATGAGCGTTTCGGCCACGAACACGCCGCCATAAGGACCGAAATGGCCGCGGGCATCGGGGAATTCGTAAGGTTTCAAGCGTGGAGTCTCCTGGCGGGACCGGACGGCGGCCGAGCCGCCTCCGGAAACGCAACAGGATATTTTAACCGAGCGGTGGGCCCTAGCGCCGGACCACTTCGACCACGCCGGGCACCTCCCCGATCGCCGCGTATGCGCGTCCGAGCTGCGAACCGTCGGTCACCTCGACCGTGAAAATCATGTGGGCCAGGGACTGGCGGCTCTGGGTATTGACCCCGACCACGTTCAGGCGCAGCCGCGCGAAAACTTCGGACAGGTCGCGCAGAAGCCCCGAACGGTCGTGCGCGCGCACGCTGAGGTCCACCGGATAGACCGTGCCCGTGGTCTGTCCCCACTCCACGTCGATCACGCGCTCGGGATGCCGGGCGGCCAGCGCCGCGTAGCTGGGGCAGTCGGCGCGGTGCACCGACACGCCGCGCCCGCGCGTGACGAAGCCGGCGATGGCGTCCGGCGGCGCCGGACGGCAGCAGCGGGCCAGTTGCGTCATGAGCGAACCCACGCCGACCACCAGGACCCCGCTCTTGCCCTGCCTGAGGGCGTTCTCGGGCCGGCTGGCGTGGGCCACCACCGTATCGGCCGCCGCCGGGTCGGGCGCGGCCGGCTGCTGGAACGCCATGTCGATCTGGCGCAGGCTGAATTCGTCCTTGGCGGCCGCCACGTACAGGTCGTCGGCGCGCGCGAAGCCCAGTTGCTGCGCCAGTTGCTCCAGGTTGACCGCCGTGCGGCCCAGGCGCTGCAGCTCCTTTTCGACCAGGGCCTGGCCCTGGGTGATGCGCTGCTGGAGCTCCACGGCGTTGAACCACATGCGCACCTTGGCGCGGGCGCGCGGACTGGCCAGGAATCCCAACTGTGGATTGAGCCAGTCGCGCGAGGGCCCGCCCGACTTGGCGGCGATGATCTCCACGGTCTGGCCCGTGGCCAGGCGCGTGTGCAGCGGCACCATCTGGCCGTCCACCCGGGCGCCCCGGCAGCGGTGGCCGAGATCGGTATGCAGGTGATAGGCGAAATCCACCGGCGTGGCGCCCGCCGGCAGTTCGATGACCCGGGCCTGCGGGGTCAGCACGTAGATCCGGTCTTCCCCGGACGCGCGCCGCGAATCGGCCGCGGCAGCCGGGCGCCCGCCGGCGCCGACGTCCGCGTTCCAGGCCAGGAGCTGACGCATCCAGGCCAGTTGGCGGTCGTATTCGCTGGACGCCGCGACCGCTCCGCCCCTGGCTCCCGCCTCTTTGTAGCGCCAGTGCGCCGCCATGCCGTATTCGGCGTGGCGATGCATTTCCCGGGTGCGGATCTGGACTTCGAAGGGGCGGCCCTCGGCATCGGCCACCACGGTGTGCAGCGAACGATAGCCGTTGGGCTTGGGCCGCGAAATGTAGTCGTCGAATTCGTCGGCCACCGGGGTCCACAGCGCATGCACCAGGCCGAGCGCGGCATAGCAGGCCCGCTCGTCGTCGACGATCACCCGCAGCGCGCGCAGATCGTATAGCTGCGAGAAGCTCAGGCCCTTGACGCGCATCTTGTTCCAGATGCTGTAGATGTGCTTGGGACGCCCGGTCACCTCGGCGTGCACGCCGGACTCGGCCAGGCCCGCCTGCAGGCGGGCGATGGCCCGGGCGATGAAGGCCTCGCGCTCCACCCGCTTTTCTTCGAGCAGCCGGGCGATTTCCTTGTAGGTGGCGGGCTCCAGGTAGCGGAAGGCCAGGTCCTCCATCTCCCATTTGATCTGCCAGATTCCCAGCCGGTTGGCCAATGGGGCATAGAGATCCAGGCTCTCGCGGGCGAACGACGGCGCGCAGGGCGTGCGGGTCTCCGCATGCCAGCGCAGGGTCTGGAGGCGCGAGGCCAGGCGCATCAGCACGATGCGCAGGTCGGCCGCCATGGCGAGCAGCATCTTGCGCAGCATTTCCTTCTGGGCCCCGCTTTCGGCCTCGCTGTCGCTGGAATGGCGGGCCGCTGCGCCGAGCCGGATCAGCGCCCAGGCGCCCTGCACCAGGCGCGCGACTTCCGGCCCGAATTCCGCAGCCAGCGGGTCGCGGCGCGACGACGGCGCCGCCTCGGCCGGCAAGGAGGCCAGCAGCGCGGCCGCCCGCGTGGGCGCGTCGGTCTGCAAGTCCGCCAGGATGCGGACGGCCCCCGCGCCGTGGCCGGCCAGCGGCTCGCCGGTCAGGGCCTGCTGGCCGTCGAAGCGATCTTCGGCCCAGGTCCGGGCGTGCTCCATCAAGGCCGCGCCGTCGGCGTCCAGGCCGGCGCACGCCTCGGCCCGCCATTTGGCGTCGAACGGCGTGGAAGCGGCGGAAGGCGCGGAATCGGACATCGGCAGCGGCTGGAACGAAGGGCGCGGATGCGCGCCCGTAGACTCTACACTAACGGATATTCCCGCATACAGGACACCAGGAATCCCGATTATGTTGCGCTGGCTGAAGGGCGGCGGAGCGAGCCGCGGCGCGGTCGCCGAAATGCAGTCCCGGATCCCCGGGAGCCTCTGGGCGGACGTGCTTGCCGCCCACCCCTTCCTGGCGGCGCTGGACGATGCCGAGAAGCAGGCGCTGCAACAGCGCTGCGCCTGGCTCCTGGCCAGCAAGACCATCAACGGCGCGCATGGCCTGGAACCCACGGATTTCATGCGCCTGGCCATTGCCGCCCAGGCCTGCCTGCCCATCCTGAATCTCTCGCCGGCGCTCTACGAAGGCTGGAACGAAATCATCGTCTATCCCGGCGGTTTCGCCATTCCGCGCAGCCGGCAGGACGACGACGGCGTAGTCCACGAATACATCGAGGAAGCTGCCGGCGAGGCCTGGGACGGCGGGCCGGTGATCATGTCCTGGGACACCGGCCTGGGTCCGGAGGTCGGGCCCGGCCAGCCGGCCCATGCCTACAACGTGGTGATCCACGAGTTCGCCCACAAGCTGGACCTGCAGGCCGGCGACGCCGACGGCATGCCGGGACTGGCCGCCCACCGGGAAATCAAGCCGCGCGCCTGGCGCCGGGTGCTGGAAGACAGCTACGACGCCTTCGTGGCGGCTCTGGACGCCGTCGAGGCGGCCATCCCGCCCGACGTCGATCCCGAGACGGCCGACGCCGACCCCTGGTACGGCCGGTTGCCGCTGGACCCCTACGCGGCGACCGACGAAGCGGAGTTTTTCGCGGTCAGCTCGGAAAGCTTCTTCGTCGACCCGGGGCCGCTGGCCGACTCCCTGCCCGACTGGTATGCCCTGCTGGCGGCCTACTACCGGCAGGACACCCTGGCAAGGCTGGCTGACGCCCTCAGGCCACCGCGGCGGTGACGACGATCTCCACCTTGTAGTCGGGGTTGGCCAGCCGCGCCTCGACGGTGGCGCGGGGCGGCGCGTCGCCGGCGGCCACCCAGGCGTCCCAGGCCTTGTTCATGCCGTCGAATTCCTTCATGTTGGCCACGAAAATCTGCGCCATCAGGATCCGGGTCTTGTCGGTGCCGGCCTCGGCCAGCAGGCGGTCGATGGTGGCCAGGATCTGGGCGGTCTGGCCGGCGATGTCCAGCGAAGCGTCGTCGGCCACCTGGCCCGCCAGATAGGCCACGCCGTTGTAGACGGCCATGTCCGACAGGCGTTTTTCGACGTTGACGCGCTTGATGCTGCTCATGGGAGCTCCTATGGGTGCGGAATGAAAAGCCCCGGCTTCAGGCCGGGGGCAATTGGAAGACCTGGCGCAAATAGGCCAGATAGGCCGGATCGTCGCACATGGTTTTTTCGGGAGCGTCGGACACCTTGGCGACCGGCTGGTCGTTGCAGCGTACCATTTTCATCACGATCTGCAACGCCTCGTGGCCCAGGTCGTTGGTGAGATTGGTGCCGATGCCGAACGAGACGCGGCAACGGCCCGCGAAGCGGCGGGCCAGGTCGATCGCCAGCGGGAACGTGAGCGCGTCGGAAAACACCAGCGTCTTGGCGCGCGGATCGACCCGGTTGGCCTGGAAGTGGGCCAGCATGCGCTCGCCCCAGACGAACGGGTCGCCCGAATCGTGGCGCGCGCCGTCGAACAGCTTGCAGAAATACATGTCGAAATCGCGCAGGAAGGCATCCAGGCCGTAGACGTCGGACAGCGCGATCCCCAGGTCGCCGCGATACTCGCGCGCCCAGGTCTCGAGCGCGAACACCTGCGAATCGCGCAGCCGCGGGCCCAGCGCCTGGCAGGCCTGCAGGTATTCGTGGCCCATGGTGCCCAGCGGCAGCACCCCGTGGCGCCTGGCGAAAAGGACATTGCTGGTGCCCGCGAAATGCTCGCCCATGACGCGCTTCATGGTGACCACGACTTCTTCGTGCCAGGCCTTGGAAAACCGGCGCCGGGTGCCGTATTCCGCGACCCGGAAGCCCGCCAGGTCGGGCGCATCCAGCACCAGGTTCATTTTGTTCTGCAGCCGCGCGCGGCCTTCATCCCAGGCCGGATCGCGGCAGACGTTGCGGAAATACACCTCGTTGACGATCGCCAGCACCGGGATCTCGAACAGTATGGTGTGCAGCCACGGCCCCTTGACCACGATGGAAATCTCGCCCGGCAATTCGCCTTCGGTCACGGCGATGCACTTCTCGGGCATGTGGAACAGGCCGAGAAAATCGACGAAATCGCTTTTGACGAAGCGCAGCCCCCTGAGATAGGCCAGTTCGTCGTCGGTGAAGCGCAGTTGGCAGAGCTGGTGGATTTCCTCGCGGATCTCGTCCAGGTAGGGGCGCAGGTTGACGCCCGGCGTGCGGCATTTGTAGCGGTATTCGACCTGGGCGGCGGGGAAATGATGCAACACCACCTGCATCATGGTGAATTTATACAGGTCGGTATCGAGCAGCGAGGTGATGATCATGGCATGACCGGCGTTTTCCCGAACCATAGCACAGCCACTACCTGCCAGAGGGTTATCCCCCGGTGCCCTCCTCCCATTGGGTAAAATCGGAGTCTTGCAGCAATCCGCTGCCGGAGTTCCGCATGACCCATGTCGTTACCGAAAACTGTATCAAGTGCAAGTACACCGACTGCGTGGACGTATGCCCGGTCGACTGTTTTCGAGAAGGCCCGAATTTCCTTGTGATAGATCCCGACGAATGCATCGATTGCGCCGTCTGCATCCCGGAGTGCCCGGCCAACGCCATTTATGCCGAAGAGGACGTGCCGCAGGACCAGGTCAAATTCATTGCCCTGAACGCCGAGCTTTCCCCCGAATTCGCCAGCATCAGCCGATCCAGGAAACCGCCCGAGGACGCCGACCAATGGAACGGCGTCGCCGACAAACTGCCGTATCTCGAGCGGTGAACCGGCGCGCGCCGTAATCCCCGATGGCCGAACCGAAATACACCCGCCAGACCGTCACCGCAACCACCACCTGGTTACCCGGCAAGCTGTTTTCCCTGCGGACGACCCGCGATCCCGCTTTCTCGTTCCAGGCGGGCCAGTTCGCACGGCTGGGCCTGCCCGCGGCCGACGACCCGGGCGGCGAACCCAGGGTCTGGCGCGCCTATTCCATGGTGACCGGCCCGTCCCGGCCGGAGCTCGAGTTCTATTCGGTCGTGGTCCCCGACGGCGAATTCAGCCCCCTGCTGGCGGGCCTGCGCGAGGGCGACGCGCTCTACGTCGACAAGACCGCCTTCGGTTTCCTGACCCTGGACCGCTTCGCGGCCGGGACGGATCTCTGGCTGCTGGCCTCCGGGACCGGCCTGTCGGCCTATCTTTCGCTGCTGGACGATCCCCTCACCTGGGAAAGCTACCGGCATGTCGTCCTGGTCCACGGCGTACGCACCGCGGGCGAGCTGGCGTATCGGGACCGGATCCTGGGCTGGCCCGATCTTCCCGAATACTCCACCCATTTCCGCGGAACGTCGCGCAAATTGATCTATTTGCCCATTGCATCGCGGGAAACCCTCCCCTCCATGCCGCGGGCGCGCCTGACGAGCCTGCTGGAAGACGGGCGGCTGGAGCGCCTGGCCGGCATCGACCTGGATCCGGCGCGTTCGCGGGTGATGCTGTGCGGGAACCCGGACATGGTCAAGGATGCGCGCAAGCTCCTTGCCGATCGCGGCTTCGCCCCCGGACGGCGCGGCGTGCCGGGCAACCTGGCCGTCGAGAATTACTGGTAGCGGAATGTCGCCGTCCTCGCCCCCTCTCGCCGACCGTATCGACGCCCTGTTGCCGCAGACGCAGTGCACGCAGTGCGGATACCCGGGCTGCCGGCCCTATGCCGAGGCGATCGCCGAAGGCGAAGCGGACATCAACCGCTGTCCGCCCGGCGACGATGCCGGCATCCGGGCCCTGGCCGCCCTGCTGGAACGGCCGGCCATTCCCCTGGACACCCATCGCGGTCAGCCCGGGCCGCTGACAGTCGCGGTGATCGACGAGCGCCATTGCATCGGCTGCACCCTCTGTATCCAGGCCTGTCCGGTGGACGCCATCGTCGGGGCGAACAAGCGCATGCATACCGTACTGCCGGACTGGTGTACGGGCTGCGACCTCTGCGTGGCGCCCTGCCCTGTCGATTGCATCGCCATGATCCCGGTCGCGCCGGCCCGACCCTGGACGCGCCAGGACGCCGATGCCGCCCGGCGCCGCCACCGGGCCCGCGCCGAACGGCTGGAGCGCGAGCGCCGGCAACGCGAGGCGCGCCTGGCCGCCCGCGCCGCGGACGACGCCGCGCCGGCCCGTGCCGGCGCATCCGCGCCGTCGGCCGACGAGCGCAAGCGCGCCGCCATCGAAAATGCGCTGGCCCGTGCCCGGGAGCGCCGTCAGCGAGCTCCCTCATGAATGCCGCCAAACGCCGGGCCATCTTCGCCCGCCTGCAAGCCGCCAACCCGCACCCCACCACCGAACTCGAATACGGCACGCCCTTCCAGTTGCTGATCGCGGTATTGCTGTCGGCGCAGGCGACGGACAAGTCCGTCAACCTCGCCACGCGCAAGCTGTTTCCCAAGCACGGCACACCGCAGTCCCTGCTGGCGCTGGGCGAGGAAGGCCTGGCCGACGCCATCAAGACCATAGGGCTGTACCGCACCAAGGCCAAGAACGCGATCGCCACCTGTCGACTGCTGATCGAACGGCACGGCGGCGAGGTGCCCCGCAGCCGCGAAGCGCTGGAGGCCCTGCCCGGCGTCGGCCGCAAGACCGCCAACGTGGTGCTCAATACGGCGTTCGGCGAACCGACGATCGCCGTGGACACCCATATCTTCCGCGTGGCCAACCGCACCGGGCTGGCGCCGGGCAAGAATGTCCAGGAAGTCGAGAACCGGCTGGAGAAATGGGTGCCGCCGGAATATGTCCAGGACGCGCACCACTGGCTGATCCTGCATGGCCGCTACGTATGCGTGGCGCGCAAGCCCAAGTGCCCGCAATGCGGAATCGCGGACCTCTGCGAATACAAGCAGAAAACCCCGGCCTGATCCGCCCCGGCATGCGCGGGCGTCAGCCGGCCATTTCCCGCCGGCGCTTCTGGGTGTAGTCGATGTAACGCTGCAGGGCGCGCAGGTCGACGCTGGTCAGCCCGGCCAGCTCGCAGCCCAGCCGGGACCCCGCCATGGCGGGGCGCAGCGAGGTCAGATAGCGCACGGTCAGGTCGACCGTGAAGCGGGTATCGTCGTCCAGTTCCACTTCGACCCCGGTCAGTTGCGAGCCGGGCTCGTACGCCAGGCCGTCGGGCAGGGTCACCGAAAGTCCGGCCAGGCTGACATCGAAGATCGGCAGTTCGACGGGCTCGGCCTGGGGCGAGGACCGCACGCGGGCCACGGGCCGGGTGCTGTACAGCGGATTGACGCGGAAACTGGCCCGGCGCTGGAACCGGTACAGGTCCTGGGGAAACAGGCAGATCAGCATGTTGCCGTCCATGCCCTCGACCAGGGTCAGGTCCTGGACGTCGAACTGGATCTTGATGCGGTCGAGATAACCGACGGCCACCAGGATATGGGCGTTCAGCACGCGGTCGAGCTCGGGTCCGGCCGGACCGACGTCCAGGGCCAGGAAGCCTTTCTGGTGATCCACTTCCCAGAGCGACGTCGGATAGGCGATGCCGCGTGGCGCGCGCAGGGTGACCAGCACGTTCTGCCGGGCCATCTGGCGCAGCAGGGTCTGGATTTCCAGCGGCTGGGAAACCCTGAAATCGTCGAGTCCGTCCACGCCGAGTTCGGGCAATTGAGGGTTGTCGAAGTCGGTCATTCTCTTCGCCGTATTGATTGCTTACGGTTTACGTCCGCGTTCTGGAAAACTTGAGCGGTTCGCTAAACGGATCATGATAAACCCGCATGGCATTTTGCCTGCCGCATCTGCATACTGGATCGGCAGCATGAAAGAACCGGCAGCTTCCAAAAAAATCCAATTCCGACCGGCATGAATCCAATCTCGGAGTACGACCGTCGAGGCGCGTCGACATGAGCGTGCCCGCCCTCTCCATTTCCGGACTGCACGCCTGGTACGGCCAGGCGCATATCCTGCATGGCATCGATCTCACCGTGGCGCCGGGCGAAGTCGTGACCCTGCTCGGCCGCAACGGGGCCGGCCGCACCACCACGCTGCGCGCCGTGCTGGGGCTGACCGGCGCGCGCCGGGGCTCGATCCTGATACACGGCATCCAGGCCATCGGGCTGCCGACCTACCAGGTGGCCCGCCTGGGCGTCGGATACTGTCCCGAGGAACGGGGGATTTTCGGCAGCCTGACCTGCGAGGAAAACCTGCTCCTGCCCCCGCCGGCCGAGGTCGCGCTGGGAGGCAGCCTCTCGCTGGCCGAAATCTACGAGATTTTCCCCAATCTGCACGAACGCCGCAACGCTCCGGGCATGCGCCTGTCGGGCGGCGAGCAGCAGATGCTGGCGGTGGCCCGCATCCTGCGCACCGGTGCCAACCTGCTGCTGCTCGACGAGATCTCCGAAGGCCTGGCGCCGGCCATCGTGCAGGCGCTGGCGCGCATGATCGCCACGCTCAAGGACAAGGGCTACACGATCGTCCTGGTCGAACAGAACTTCCATTTCGCCGCGCCGCTCGCCGACCGCTTCTATGTCCTGGAACACGGCCAGGTCGTCGAGCACTTCGGCGCGGCCGACCTGGCCGCCAAGCAGGAATCGCTCAACGAAATGCTCGGGGTCTGAGCCGCCGGACGCGCTAGCCGGGCTGGCTCTGGCCCAGCCCCAGGTAGCTCTCGATCACCCTGGGGTTCCCGGCCAGATCCCGTGCCGGCCCTTCCAGGACCACCTCGCCCGTCTCCAGCACATAGCCGTAATCGGCCACCTGCAACGCGGCGCGGGCGTTCTGCTCGACCAGCAGGATGGCCACGCCGGTTTCGCGCAGGCGCGCCACGATATGGAAGATCTCGCGCACGATGCGCGGCGCGAGCCCCAGGCTGGGCTCGTCCAGCATGAGCAGGCTGGGACGCGCCATGAGCGCCCGCCCCACCGCCAGCATCTGCCGCTCGCCGCCCGACAGGGTGCCGGCCGCCTGGGCGCGGCGCTCGCGCAGGCGGGGAAAGATGCCGTAGACCTCGTCGAGCGTGCCGGTCCAGCCGCGCTCGCGGGCGCGATAGCGGCGGAAACCGCCCAGCATCAGGTTGTCCTCGACCGACATGCTGCCGAACAGTTCGCGCCGCTCCGGCACCAGCGACATGCCGGCCGCCACGCGGCGCTCGACCTGCCAGTTGCCGATGTCGGCGTCGCGGTAGCGGATTTGCCCCGATGCATGGCCGCTGGCCGGCAGGGATCCCATGATGGCGTTGAGCAACGTGGACTTGCCCGCGCCATTGGCGCCGATGACGGTGACGATGCTGCCCGGGGCCACCGCCAGCGATGCGCCGGCCAGCGCATGGACCTTGCCGTAACGCGCGGACAGGCCGTCGACGCGCAGCACGGGTTCGGCCCGGGCGGAATGATCCTGCGCGCTCATGGCGTCCGCTCCCGCGCGGCCTGGCCGTCTGCCTGCCCGGCCGGCTCATCGTCGTCTATGCCACCCAGATACGCCTCCAGCACCGCCGGATCGGCCTGGATTTCCGCGGGCACGCCTTCGGCCAGCTTGGTGCCGAAATCCATGACCACCAGATGATTGGTCAGTCGCATGACGAAATCCATATCGTGTTCGACCAGCAGGATGCTCATGCCCTCGTCGCGCAACTGGGCCAGGACGCGGGCCAGGTCCTGCTTTTCGCGATAACGCAGCCCGGCCGCGGGCTCGTCGAGCAGCAACAGGACGGGATCGGCGGCCAGCGCCCGGGCGATCTCCAGGATGCGCTGGCGCCCCAGCGCCAGGTTGCCGGCCTGTTCGTACAGGGAATCGCCCAGGCCGACGCGCCGTAGCTGGACCGCCGCCTCGTGCAGCAACTGCGCTTCGCTGGCGCGCTCGGCATGCAGCGTCCCGGCCAGCACGCCGGAACGGGCTCGCAGGTGCGCGCCCAGCGCCACGTTTTCCAGCACGGACATGCCGGGCAGCAACTGGACGTGCTGGAAGGTGCGGCCGACTCCCAGGCGGGCGATCTCGCGCGCCGCAAGCCGGTCGATGCGCTCGCCCAGGAAGCGCACGGACCCGCGCGTCGCCGGCAGCACCCCGGTGATCAGGTTGAAGGTCGTGCTCTTGCCGGCGCCGTTGGGCCCGATCAGGCCGACGATCTCGCCCGCCCGCACGGCGAACCCGATATCGTTGACCGCCACCAGACCGCCGAACTCCTTGCGCAATCCCTCGACTTCGAGCACGGTCTGACCGGCCGCGGGCCGCGGGCGGCGCGGCAGCTCGGGCGCCTGCGCCGGCGCCGGGCGGCGCGCGTCGTCCTGCGCGCCCAGCCGGTCCCACCAGCCCGCGACAATCGGCCACAAGCCGTCGCGCGCGTACTGCAGCACGATCACCAGCAGCACGCCGAACACGATCATCTCGAAGTTGGCCGTGGTGTCCAGCAGGCGCGGCAGGATATTCTGGATCTGGTCCTTGAGCGTGAGGACCAGCGCCGATCCCAGCAAGGCGCCCCAGACATGGGAGGCACCCCCGACCACCGCCATGAACAGGTATTCGATGCCGTAGTTCAGGCCGAAGGGGCTGGGGCTCACGGCGCGCTGCAGGTGCGCATAGAGCCAGCCCGATACGCAGGCCAGCAGCGCGGCGTAGATGAAGATCACGATCTTGTAGCGCGACGTATCGACGCCGAACGATTCCGCCATGCCGGCGCCGTTGCGCAAGGCGCGGATGGCGCGGCCAGGCCGGGAGTCGAGCAGGTTCCGGGTAGCCCACACCGCCAGCAGCAACAGTACCCAGATCAGGTAATAGATATGCCGGCCGCTGGCCAGGGACACGCCGAACAGGTGTATGGGTTCGAGGCCCGCGATGCCGTCGTGCTTGCCCAGGCTGTCCAGGTTGCCGAACAGGAAGTACAGCGACAGGCACCAGGCGATGGTGCCCAGCGGCAGGTAATGGCCCGACAGCCTGAGCGTGATCGCGCCCAGCGCATACGCCACCACCGCCGTGATCGCCAGCCCGGCCAGCAGCGCCAGCCACGGCGACCAATGCTGCGTGGTCGTCAGCCAGGCCGTGGCATAGGCGCCGATGCCGACGAACGCCGCCTGCCCGAACGACGTCAGGCCGCCGACCCCGGTCAGCAGCACGAGGCCGAGCACGACCAGGCTGGCCAGGCCGATGTAATTGAGCTGGGTGATCCAGAACTCGGGCGTGGCCGGCCACAGGGGCAGGAGGGCCAGCGCCAGCAGGAAAGCGGCAAGCAGCAGGCGGTTCTTCATGGCCTTACTCCTCGTCCCCGGTGTGATGGCTCGACAGCGAACGCCACAGCAGCACGGGGATGATGAGCGTGAAGACGATCACTTCCTTGTACGCGCTGGCCCAGAACGAGGCGAAGGATTCGATCAGCCCGACCAGCAGCGCGCCGATCGCCGCCGCCGGATAGCTGGACAGGCCGCCGATGATGGCGGCCACGAAACCCTTCAGGCCGATGATGAAGCCCGTGTCGTAGTAGATGGTCGTCACCGGCGCGATCAGCATGCCCGAGAGCGCCCCGATCAACGCCGCCAGGCCGAACGTCAGGCTGCCCGACATGCTGGTGCTGATGCCCACCAGGCGGGCGCCGCGCCGGTTCACGGCCGTGGCGCGCAGTGCCTTTCCGTAGAGCGTGCGGCCGAAGAACAGCCACAGCGCCAGGATCAGCACCAGGCAGGTCCCGACCACGAAAAGACTCTGTCCCGACCACGCCCCCAGGCCGAAATCGATCGAGCCGTCCACGAAGGCCGGCGTGCGCCAGCCTTCCGCGCCGAAGAACACCAGCGCGATGCCGGTCAGGGCGAAGTGCACCGCCACCGAGACGATCAGCAAGACGAGCACCGACGCCTCGGCCAGCGGCTGGTAGGCGATGCGGTACAGCATGGGACCCAGCGGCACGACCAGCGCCAGCGCCATCAGCACATTGACCCAGAGCGGCGCGTCGGCGCCGGCGAGCCGCGAGGTCAGCCAGAGCAGCAGGAGCGGCAGCGCCACGCAGGCCAGCAGCGTCCTGGGCAGGCCGCCCCAGAGCCGCGTGCGCCAGGCGTGCACCAGCTCCATGAGCAACACGGCGACGCCGGCCAGCACCAGCAGCAAGGCCGTGCCGGGCGTGCGGCCATTGACCAGCATGGCCAGCGTGAGCGCGCCGTAGGCAACGAACTCGCCTTGTGGAATGAAGATCACGCGGGTCACGGCGAACACCAGCACCAGCGCCAGCCCGAGCAGGGCATAGATGGCGCCGTTGACGATGCCGTCTTGCATCAGGATCAGCGCGATTGAGAAATCCATCGGGAAGCTACCGCCGTACAGGAAGTCCGGGCCGGGTGCGCGGCGCTCCGCATACGACACACCGGCCCTGGGGCCGGTGTGTCTTGGCCGCGGATCCGCCGCCGCGCCGGAAGGCAGGGGCGCGGACCGCCGGAGGAAAGATTGGAGTTTACAGGTCGGGCTGGTACACCCACTTGCCGTTCTCGACCTTGACCATGACGCGCGAACGCTGGTCGAAGCCGGCGTGGTCGGTGGGGCTCATGTTGAATACGCCCTGCGAGGCGGCGACATTCTTCAGGCCTTCGAGCGCGTCGCGCAGCGCCGCGCGGAATTCCGGCGTGCCGGGCTTGGCGCCGGTCTTGAGGGCGACGGGCACGGCCGCCGCGATCAGTTGGCCGGCGTCCCACATATGGCCGCCGAACGTGTTGGTGGAGCCGGCGCCATGGGCTTTCTCGTAGGCGGTCGTATAGGCCATGGCGGACTTCTTGACCGGGTTGCTGTCGGGCAACTGCGCGGCCACCAGCAGCGGGCCGGCGGGCAGCAGCATGCCGTCGCAATCCTTGCCGCAGACACGCAGCACGTCGTTGTTGGCCGCGCCATGGGTCTGGTAGAGGGTGCCGCGGTAGCCGCGCGCCTTCAGTTCCTTCTGGGGCAGCGCGGAAGGCGTGCCGGCGCCGGCGATCAGGATCGCGTCGGGCTTGGCGCCGACCAGCTTCAGGACCTGGCCGGTCACGCTGGTATCGGTGCGCGAGTACTTCTCGGTCGCGGTGAGCTGGATGCCCTTGGCGCCGGCCGCCTGCCGGATTTCCTGCAGCCAGCTATCGCCATAGGCGTCGGCGAAGCCGATGAAGCCCAGGGTCTTGACGCCCTGCTTGGCCATGGCGTCGGCCAGCGCGGAAGCCATCAGCGCATCGTTCTGCGGCGTCTTGAAGATCCAGCGGCGCTTGTCGTCGACGGGCTCGACGATCTTGGCGCTGGCGGCCACGCTGATCATGGGCACCTTGGACTCGGCGGCCACGTCGACCATGGCCAGCGATCCGGGCGTCACCGATGTGCCGACGACCACGTCGACATTGTCTTCGGAGATCAGCTTGCGGGTGTTGCGCACGGCCGCGGTGGTGTCGGTGGCGTCGTCCAGCACGATGTACTGGATTTTCTGCCCGGCCACCTCGGCCGGCAGCAGCGAGACCGTGTTGCGCTCGGGGATGCCGAGCGAGGCGGCGGGACCGGTGCTGGCGACCGTGATGCCGACCTTGACCTGCGCGACGGCGGCCAGCGGCACGGCCAGCGCGACGGCGGCCAGCAGAGTGCGGCTCTTGAGCTTGCGACCCATCATTGTTGTCTCCTGTAGAGGCCGGGGCGGCCGGCGCCGGCCCGTGGACGGGGCCGGATCAAAGTTATACAGAAAAAAATATTATATGAGCAAAAGCGTATCAAATAGCCCGGGAGAATCGTGCCGGACGGCATTCCGGCCCTGTCAATCGAACGCATTTGTTAATCGCGAATTTATACCCGGAAAGGCGCACGCCGTCTGCTCGGGAATTCCCTGGCGGCGGCCCGGCCCCGGCCCGCAAACTCGATTAACATGGAGGAAATCCGCCAGCGCCGCGCAGAACCTTTTCCGGGCGCGGCCATCCAAGCCCAACCATGCAAAAAGTACGCAAAACCGAAGCCGAATGGCGCGCCCAGTTGTCCCCGGACGAATATGCCGTCACCCGCCAGAAAGCCACCGAGCGCGCCTTCACGGGCCGCTACTGGGACACCGCCGCGCCCGGCATCTACCGCTGCGTGGCCTGCGGCACGCCCCTGTTCGCGTCGGACACCAAGTTCGAGGCCGGCTGCGGCTGGCCCAGTTATTTCGAGCCGCTGGACCCCGCCAACGTCCGCGAGGAAACCGACACCAGCCACGGCATGGTGCGCACCGAGATCCTGTGCAACGTCTGCGATTCGCACCTGGGCCACGTCTTCCCGGACGGCCCCCCGCCGACCGGCCTGCGCTATTGCATCAACTCGCTTTCGCTGAAGTTCGAGCCCGCCGAATGAAGAAATTCCTCTTCGACCTGTTCCCGCTGATCCTGTTCTTCGCGGCCTACCGGTATGCCGACATCTACACGGCGACCGCGGTGGCGATGACGGCGGCGGTCGTGCAGATCCTCTGGCTGCGTGTCACCGGCAAGCCGATCGAAGGCATGCACTGGATCAACCTGGGCGTGATCGTGGTCTTCGGCGGCGCGACCCTGCTGCTGCACGACGACGCCTTCATCAAATGGAAGCCCACCGTGCTGTACTGGCTGTTCGGCGGCGTGCTGCTGGGCTCGCGCTGGATCCTCGGGCGCAATCTCATGCGCAAGCTGCTGGCCTCCAAGATCGAGATGCCGGAACAGGTGTGGGACCGGCTCAACGCCAGTTGGGCGTTCTTCTTCCTCGCGGCCGGCACCCTGAACCTGTTCGTGGCCTTTTCCGGGCGGTTCACGGAATCCCAGTGGGTCGACTTCAAGGTATTCGGCCTGATGGGCCTGATGATCGCCTTCGTGATCGTCCAGTCGCTATGGCTGGGCCGCCACATGCAGCAGCCCGAAGTCGAAGACGCCTCGCGCATCGAACCACCGTCCGACCGCCGCTGAGCCGCCATGACCGAAGACCGCATCGCGCTCATCCGCGCCCGCCTGGCCGCGCTCTCGCCGCTGGAGCTGGACATCCAGGACGAATCCCATCTGCACGCCGGACATGCCGGCAGCCAGGGCGGCGCCGGCCACTATCGCGTACGCATCGTCGCCGCCGACTTCGCCGGCTTGAGCCCCGTGGCGCGCCATCGCCTGGTGTATGATCGATTGAGCGATTTGATTCCTCATACGATCCATGCGCTGGCACTGGATACACAAACCCCTCCGAAAGGAAATCCATGAAACGACTCTACCTGCTGGCGGCTGCCTGCGCAATCGCCGCACCGGTTCACGCCCAGAATGTAGCCACCGTCAACGGCAAGCCGATCACCCAGAAGAACCTGGACCAGTTCGTCCAACTGCTGGTGACCCAGGGCGCAACCGATTCGCCGCAACTGCGCGAGCAGGTCAAGCAGGAAATGATCAATCGCCAGGTGTTCGTCCAGGCGGCGGAGGCCGGCGGCATCGCCAAGCGGCCCGCGGTGCAGACGGAAATCGACCTGGCCCGCCAGGGCATCCTGGTGCGCGCCCTGATGGCCGACTACCTGAAGAAGCACCCCATCGGCGACAAGGAAATCCAGGCCGAGTACGACAAGGTCAAGCAGGCACAGGCCGGCAAGCAGGAATACAAGGTGCGCCACATCCTGGTGCAGGACGAAAAGACCGCCAACGATCTGCTGGCGCAGATCAACGGCAAGAAGGCCAAGTTCGAAGACCTGGCCAAGAAGAACTCCAAGGATCCCGGCAGCGCCGAGCAAGGCGGCGACCTGGGCTGGGCGCCTCCCACCAACTACGTCCAGCCGTTCGCGCAGGCGGTCACCCAGCTCAAGAAGGGCGAGATCGTCGCCAAGCCGGTGCAGACCCAGTTCGGCTGGCACATCATCCAGGTCGAGGACACCCGTCCCGTGCAGTTCCCGCCGATCGACCAGGTTCGTCCCCAACTCGAGGAAATGCTGCGCCAGCAGGAACTGGGCAAGTACCAGGAAGAACTGCGCAGCAAGGCCAAGATCCAGTAAGGGTCCCGCCCCCTTCCCGTCCCGGCCCCTTGCGGGCCGGGCGATTCACTCCACGCCCAGCAGCTTGCGCAGGCCGGCCTCGTCCAGCACCGGCACGCCCAGTTCTTCCGCCTTGGCCAGCTTGCTGCCGGCCTCTTCGCCGGCCACCACATAGGCCGTCTTGCGGGAAACCGAACCGCTCACCTTGCCGCCGGCCGCCAGGATATGGCGGGTGGCCTCGTCGCGCGTCCAGGTCGGCATGGTCCCGGTCAGCACCAGCGTTCTGCCGGCCAGGCTGTCGCCCTGGGCCGCCGCCTCGGCGACGGGATGCACGCCCTGGCGGGCGAGCGCCTCGATGATTTCCCGGTTGTGGGGCTCCAGGAAAAAGCGCCGGATCGATCCGGCCACGACCGGACCGACGTCGGGCGCGCCCAGCAGCGCGTCCTCGTCGGCCCGCATGATGGCGTCGATCGACCCGAAATGGCGCGCCACGTCGCGCGCCGTGGTCTCGCCGACATGGCGTATGCCCAGCGCGAACAGCAATCGGCCCAGCGCGGGACTGCGCGCCTTCTCGATCGCGGCCACCAGGTTCTCGGCCGACTTGCGTCCCATGCGCGAATATTCGGCCAGTTCCTCCACGGTCAGGCCGTACAGGTCGGCGAGCGAGCGTACGCGGCCGCTGTCGACCAGTTGGTCCACCAGTTTCTCGCCCAGCCCCTCGATGTCCAGCGCCTTGCGGCCCGCCGCGTGCAGCAGCGTCTGCTTGCGCTGCGCGGCGCAGAACAGCCCTCCGGTGCAGCGCGCGATGGCTTCGTCTTCCAGGCGCTCGATGGCGGAGCCGCAGACCGGACAGGCGCTCACCATGACGAACTCGCGGGCGTCGGCCGGCCGCTTGTCCAGCAGCGGCCCCACGACTTCCGGAATGACGTCGCCGGCGCGCCGCACGATCACCGTGTCGCCGATGCGCACGTCCTTGCGGCGGATCTCGTCTTCGTTGTGCAGCGTCGCGTTGGTGACCGTCACCCCGCCCACGAATACCGCCTGCAGCCGGGCGACCGGCGTGATCGCTCCCGTGCGCCCGACCTGGACTTCGATGTCCAGCAGCCGGGTGGTGGCCTCCTCGGCCGGGAACTTGTGCGCCAGCGCATAGCGCGGCGCCCGCGCCACGAACCCCAGCACCTTCTGGGCCGGCAGCGAGTCGACCCGGTAGACCACGCCGTCGATGTCGTAGGCCAGGCCGGCGCGCAACTCCCCCACCTTGCCGTAGAAATCCAGCAACCCTTCGGCGCCGCGCACGATGCCGCGGCGAGGATTGACCGGCAGGCCCAGTTCATGGAACCAGGCGATCATTTCGGCATGGCTGTCATGGGGCAGCACCACCGCGCGCCGGGTGCCCGCGGGCACGGCCTCCGCGAACACCTCGGACTGGGCCGGCAATTCGCCGACCTCGCCCCAGCCGTACGCGAAGAAACGCAGCGGGCGCTGCGCGGTGATCCGGGGATCGAGCTGGCGCAGGCTGCCCGCCGCGGCATTGCGCGGATTGACAAAGATTTTCTCGCCGCGCTCCTGCTGGGCGGCGTTCAGGCGCTCGAAATCGCGCCGGTTCATGAGCACCTCGCCGCGCACCTCCAGCACGCCCGGCACCTTGCCGTGCAGCCTCAAGGGAACCGAACGGAGGGTGCGGATATTGCTGGTGACGTCCTCGCCGGTGCGCCCGTCGCCGCGCGTGGCGGCCTGCGCCAGGCGGCCGTCCTCGTAGCGCAGGCTGATGGCCAGGCCGTCGAGCTTGAGGTCGGCGAAATACTCGACAGCCTCGTCCGGGGCCAGCAGGCCGGCGTCGCGCAACGTGTCGGACACCCGCTTGTCGAAAGCCCGGACTTCGTCGGGATCGAACGCGTTGCCCAGCGACAGCATGGGAATCGCGTGCTGCACGCT